>CEPX01085334.1_pt1 | contig 63389 bp, 86 predicted proteins | sample 361361 | NCBI WGS metagenome assembly CEPX01 (sample SAMEA2619974, study PRJEB7988) | marine metagenome | biome: marine biome (ENVO:00000447); feature: mesopelagic zone (ENVO:00000213) & marine oxygen minimum zone (ENVO:01000065); material: "saline water (ENVO:00002010), including plankton...
TTTCTTCTTTTAAATTATCCATAACAAAAGCAAATTCAAATCCTGCTTTTCCAACTTTTTGAGCTTCATCTTTTAATTTTCTTAAAGTTTGCTCATCAATAACTCCTCCATCAAACATAAGTCTACCTACAGTAGTTGACTTACCATGGTCAACATGACCTACAAATATTAAGTTAATATGTGGTTTTTCTTTAGCCATTTTTTATTTTTTTGTTCCTCCAATAATATGTTTTTCAAAAACTTACTCATTAGTTTTAAACTATTTATAAAAGTTTTGTTTTTTTGTCCCTATCTTCTTAATCACTATGATAATTAAGAAATATATTTATAATTTAAAATCTTCTTCTGTAATAACTTCTTCCTCTAATGGTAATCTCCTATCACCACTCGACGCTCTTCTATCACCTTCTGATTCATTTCAGGGAGTAATTTCTCATAAGCACTATCAATTTCATATTGTGCCATCTGTGCAGCAAATGTATTTGATTCTATTTCTTGTCCTGTCATTTTTTATCCTTAATTATGATACTTTTGATATATAATAAATGATTTTTTAGTATATAAAGTTTTCCATCAATAATTCTCTAGAAAGTGGTGACACGTGTTATTCTTAAATTCAGCTAAACAAGCTCTATAACTGTATTTTAAGGCTAGTAAAATAATTAGAATGTCGCAAAAATTACCTTATTTTTGCTAATTTTGGGTATGAGAAATTTACCATAACTATTTATAAAACTTCGTATTTTATTCTATTATTCTGTTTTCAAACCTTTTCTATCTCTAATCTGCTTAATTAGCTTGTTTTGGAGCATTTCAGGCACTTTCTCAAATACTTGATCAATTATATAGAAAGTTCCTCTTCCACCTGTTCCAGACCTTAAATCATTGCTTAATCCAAACATTTCAGCTACTGGTAACTTAGCTTTAACTGTCATATGCTCTCCTTCTTGTATCATATCTAATAATTGACCTCTTTTATTCTGAATTAACTTAGAAATTTCACCTAAAAACTCTGCTGGAGACTCAATTTGAAGTATTTGTAAAGGTTCAAATATAGTAGCTTTAGCATCCCCTAAAGCCAATCTTACAGATTCTCTTACAGCAGGAAGAACTTGGGCTGGACCCCTATGAATAGCATCCTCATGTAGCTTCATATCCATCAAATAAACCTTCATTTTAACACATGGTTCTTTAGCTAATATCCCCCCATCTATAACTTGTTGAAATCCATCCATAACCATCTCTATAACCTCTCCTATATGGACAATTCCCCTAGTACCATCAATTAAGAAATTTCCTTTATAGATTTGTTTAACTTTTTGAGCATCTTTAGCAGACCATCCAACTTCACCTAGTTTATTGTATATTGCTGGATCTTTTTTCTTTACTCTTATCTCAGGAAGCTCTCCAGCTTTGATTAATTCATAAACATCATCTTCCATTGGTTCAACATAAAAATAGAATTTATTGTGTTTATTTGGAGATTTTCCCTCAAATTCTTCAGATTTTTTCATTATTGTTTCTCTATAAACAACAATTGGTGGACTAGCAATAACATCTAATCCTTTTTCTCTTTTTATTCTATCTTCTATAATCTCTAAATGTAATTCTCCCATCCCACTCATTAAATTTTCTCCAGTTTCTTCATTTATTTGTATAACAATACTTGGATCTTCTTTACTTACTTGTTTTAGAACCTCAACTAACTTAGGAAGATCAGCTGCAGATTTAGCATCTATAGATTTAGTTATTACTGGCTCAAATATATTCTTCATTGCTTCAAATGGTTCAACAGGATTAGTAGAAACAGTCTCTCCAGTATAAACATTTTTCAATCCAGTTATACCAATAATATTTCCAGAAGGCACATTATCAACCGTTATCCTTTGGGCTCCTTTGTATATAGAAATTTGTTGTAATCTAACCCTTCTTTTAGCTAGATTCATATAAATATCCATTCCTTGTTTTAAAGTTCCTGAAAATAATCTTCCAGTTGCAACCTCTCCAGCATGTTTATCTATAATAATCTTAATAACAACAAAAGATAAAGGGCCATCAGGATCTGATTCCATTAAAGCTTTTCCTTCTATACTTTCTAGATCACCATGCCATATTTTCGGAATTCTATATTTTTGTGCATCTACTGGATTTGGCAGATGATTAATAACCATGTCTAAAACTACTTTATGTAATGGAGCTTTCTGTCCTAAATTTTTATATTCCTCAGAATCATAAGCTTGAATAATATCTTTAAAACTAAGATTATTCTTTTCCATATAAGTAAATGATAAAGCCCAATTATGAAATGCAGAACCAAAAGCAACAGATCCATCTTGAACATTTACAGACCATTTTCCTTTAATATCTTCTGGAGAGATACTATGAATAAAATTATTAACATTTGTTATAATATTAATAAAACGCTCTTGCATTTTTTCAGGTGTTAATTTAACTTCTTTTATTAATCTATCAACTTTGTTTATGAATAAAGTTGGCTTGACTCTTTCTCTTAATGCTTGTCTTAAAACAGTCTCAGTTTGAGGCATTATTCCCTCAACAGCATCTATTAACACAATCGCTCCATCTACTGCCCTCATCGCTCTTGTTACATCTCCACCAAAATCAACATGTCCAGGAGTATCAATTAAATTAATTAGAAATTCATTATCCCCAACTTCATGTACCATAGAAACATTTGCTGCATCTATTGTTATTCCTCTTGCTTGTTCATCCTCTTTAAAATCTAAAGCTAATTGCTTTCCAGCTAAATCTTCTGATATCATTCCAGCCCCTGCTAATAAATTATCAGAAAAAGTAGTTTTTCCATGATCAATATGGGCACAAATAGCGATATTTCTTATTCTATCTGGAGACTTCATTATCCTCATGACTTTTTCAGTCATTGATTCTGCCATTATAAAAGAAGAAGTTTGAATTACGTTTTATAAAGATTTTGTTAAATTATATTTTTTAAATAATAAATTGTATTATATGACTCAAAACCTCAAAATTTATAAATGATTAAAGGTTTATACATATCTGTTCAAGGTTATAGATTTGTTACCACTTTCAAATGTTATCATTCGAAAGTTTTATATATCATTAAATTATTAATTAAATTGGGGGTCAAATGACAGACGTAATTTGTAAGAAGTGTGGAACAATATATGAAGGAAATGAAATTCCTGAAGCAATACAATGTATTTGTGAAAGCACTGAATTTGAAGTAAGACAAGTAGGAATAACAGACACTAAAGCGGAAGAAGCTGAAGTATAATATATCCAATAAAGCAGCCTAGAGTAATGACGGGCATAGCTGGATAAAATTTTTTCTTTTTAGAATAGAATAATAAGAAAGATAAAGTTATAGTAACTGATGTTGTAATGATTAAACTATACAACCCAAAATCCTTCATTACAACAGAAGTGAATAATAAAGGAAATCCAACATCTCCCCCACCCAAAACAGCTACTTCTTTTTTATAAGGAATAAAGAATCCAGCAAAAATTTTAGCTTTAGATTGAGATTTAGCTAGAGTAATCATGTGTTTTGTTTTATACACTGCAATATAATCATATATTGAGATTAAAATTAATAATATAGATATAGAGAATATACTAAAAACATTAACAAATATAGCTGCTAATGCTCCATATATAAACAATTCTGTAAGATTATGAACATAAACATTTGGTTTGAATACTTTTATGATTGCTAACACTAATGCAAGTATAAATGCAATAGTTTCTGGGATGAATGAACTAAAAGATAATGATAAAGCAAATATTACAGCTATAAAAAACCATATTTTCCATAAAAAATATAATTTAAATTTTAATAAAATATAAATAAAAAATGTCATTATTAATATTGCAATAAAAGTTGGTAGAAATGCTGTTCTTTGTTCTATTTCTGGTCTTTCTATACCATAAGGTAATTTTTCTGATGTTTTATCTACAACTAACAATCCTATAATCTGGGCTATAAAGAACAAAGTAATTAATAATAATGTTACCTCTAATTTATGTTTCATCTACCTGATCTCCTCATCATAGCCAATCTATAAAATTTTTCATATTTTGAACCTAAACTACAGGTGGGATATGATGATTGAATTTTTATAATATCTTCATGAAGTTTATTAATAGATCTATTTTTCATACTAAACCAATACCTATTAGAGCCATATCTCAATGGATTACATTCATATCCACAATCTTGAAATAATGATCTAATTTGTGATAACAGAACTTTATTTGTATTAAAACAACAAATACAATCCCTTATATTTCCCTCATCTAATATAAAAGCTAAAATACAAGCTAGCTTATAATTCTTACTTTTGTTAGATATTTGTTTAGGTATAGTTGATTCTTTAGTTTTATAACTAGAAATTTTGTAATAATAAGATAATATAAAAGTTATTGATTTAGGAAATCTAAAAACTTTATTTTCTACTAGACCACCTTCAAAATTACCAAATATATTCTTTAATTTAGTTATAAAAAGAGTTCTATCTTCTTCATTTCTTTGACAATAAGAAGGGGTATTGATCTTATTATTTACATATCCATCTGCAAATAAATGTATTACTACACTATCAAATTCAGGGGTAACTTTAATTGGTAATTTTGGATTATTAATTATCTTTCCATTGCCCCCTGACCTATAACTAATGATTCTTTTTTCTAATTCCTTTAATCTTAACTTAGAAAATTTAGATAGTTCTAGCACAACCCAGATAGGAATAAATTTTGGATGAATCTTACCAGTTCTAGTATCTTTATATCTTCCAATTAACCATCTCTTTATATCACCACCATTGAATTTAGTTTTAAGACCGTATTTCTTAGATTTTTCATTTATAATTAAAGAAAATTCATAATAATTATTTGAATTTGTGTTGATTAAAGAGTTCTCTATTAACAACTTTCTAGTTTTTTTATTTATTAAAATATAGATCTCTTTTCTTGGAAATTCCCAAAAGTGTATTTTATTCAAAATTGAACCTCAATTATCATACAATTACCACAATATTTCTTTATTTAAATATTTTATGTTTGTATGAGAACTAAGTAGAATTATTTTTGTTCTTTTTGTCTTGTCTCTAGATAATGACATGTGCCACAATAAAATCTTTCTTTATTTTCTGCTAGAAATGTTCCAGGACCACATTTAGGACAAGTTTTAGATCTAATTAATTTGTCTCCTTCAACTTTATATTTAGTCCATACTTTACTTGGAGCTTTATTCTTTCTTTTCTTCTTTGGCATCTTTCTTTACTTCTTCCTTTTTTTCTTCTTTCACTTCTTTTGGTTGTTCTTTAATCTCTTTTTTAGATTGTTCTTTAGGAACTTCTTTCTTTTCTTCTTTTGGTGATTCTTTCACTTCTTTCTTTTCTTCCTTAACTTCTTGTTTAGGTTGTTGTTGAGGGGTTGCTTGTTCTCCTTCTTTTTTATTTCCTTTCTTCTTTTTCTTCTTAAATTCTTCAATATTCTTCAATTCTTCTATAGTATTATATAAATGAATAATAACTTTAGCTTTTGATTCCCCATATTTTGTATAGATATGTCTTACAGAAATTAATTCTTGCTTTGCTTTCAAAACAGAAGCTACATTCTCAACAATATCTTTCTCAGAAGGGGTAGCTCCCTCAAAAAACAAATCAAAATTAACTCTTTTTCTTGATAGTAAAGGCATTTCAGTTTGTTTAAGTAATTTTAATTCCATTTTAGTTTACTTTAATAGCATACTCTCCTTTAACTTTAGCCTCTATTTTTTTAGCTATTTCTGATTTGTTAGCATCTAAAATATTAATTCTTCCTTGCCAACTAGTTGCATATTGACTATTCTTTATAGTAGGGCACTCTGAATCATTAACAGGACAAACTTTCCCTTCAACAAACATTCTACATCTTTTACATACTCTTTTCATTTTTTCTTAGATTCTTTTCCTATTTTTTTTAATTCATCATCTATCCATTTTAAATTTCCAAGCATATGTTGTCTCATTGTTAATCCAATTTTTGGATTTGCTGGATCTTTATATGATAATGCAATAACTCTTGCCCTACATTTATCTCCAACTTTTAATGATCTTTTAGTCTCTCTTCCAGTTAAAACATTTGATTTTGAAAAAGTAACATAATCATCCATTGCTTGACTTACATGAACCATTCCATCTACAGCTCCAATATTAATAAATGCTCCAAAATCTGTTATTTCTAAAACCCTTCCTAAAACAACTTCTTGTAACTCTGGTTTGTAAGTAAATAATTTAAATGAAGTTTCATAATAAGCTGCTCCATCTCCTGGAATAATAATTCCATCTCCTACATTAACTACAGAAGAAACAGCTATAACAAAACCAAAATCTTTTGAAATAAATCCTTCAAATTGTTTGTTTAATTGTTGAATAATCGCTTCATCAGTATCAGAATTGAATAACTCTGGTGATACTCTAATGTGACTTTTAACTTCTACTTCATAAAACATTTTTTTTATTTATCTATAGTCAAATATTTTTTTTGTCTTATTGTGATAATTGGAACTTTTTCCCTTTTTAACTTTTTCTTAAGCTCCTTATCCTGTGTAGCTACTATAATGTTGTCATCTTTAATATCAAAAATAAGATCATCAACAATTTTATCTTTTTTTGTTTCAATAATATTAAATCTTTTTATTAATTCTAAAGCTAATTTCTCTAATTTTTTATTTTTTAGTTCATCTAAAGTTTTGTCTATAACAAAAATTTTATAATTAAAGTCTGAAATTCTTTCAATTTCTGAGATTATATCGACTTTAAACTTCAATGAAGTTAATAAAAAATCTGTATCCAAGATTATTTTATACATCTATTTTTAGATTTTGATTTTCAATTTATAAAGCTTACTATTTTTTTAAGAAGATTTTTTATATATTAAATTTTCTTTATAAACGTATGTTTTTATCAAATTTAATTTATGAATACAAGCTCTAATTCCTTTATATTTTAGGGTTTTAGCCATAGAAAAGCTTTTAAATTAAATATGATTTTTATTACTATTCTTAGAAAAAAATAACTAAGAAAACAAACTAATTTAGTTAGAAATACTTAAAATGGATTATAAGGCTGATAGCATAACTGTATTAAAAAATTTACAAGCAGTAAGAGTACGTCCAGGTATGTTTATAGGAGACACAGCCATTAGAGGATTGCATCATATTGTTCAAGAAGCCATTGATAATAGTTTAGATGAGGTTTTAGCAGGGTTCTGCAACACAATTAAAGTTACACTACATAAAGATGGTTCTATAACAATTGAAGATAATGGAAGAGGCATTCCTATAGATTTACATCCAGAAGAAAAAAAACCAGCTCTAGAATTGATCATGACTACATTACATGCTGGTGGAAAATTTGATCATAAAACATACAAAGTATCTGGTGGGTTACATGGAGTAGGAATTTCTGTTACAAATGCGTTATCAAAATGGTTAGAAGTTAGAATAAAAAGAAATAATAATATTTATCATCAAAAATATGAAAAAGGAGTTAAAGTAAGTGAGCTAACAATCATAGGAAATGCAGAAGGTACTGGAACTAGTATAACTTTCCTTCCAGATAATGAAATTTTTGAAGATATTAACTTTGATTTTGATATATTAAACAAAAAATTAAAAGAATTAGCTTATCTAAATGCTGGATTAAAAATAGAAATTATAAATGAAAAAAATGATGTAAAAAAAGAATACTTCTTTGACGGTGGAATTATATCATTTGTAAAAGATTTAAACAAAAATAAAAATATATTATCAGAGCCTATTTATTTAAACAAAGAAAATGATATAGACATAGAAATTGCAATGCAATATAATGATTCTTATCAATCCAATATTTTCAGTTTTTGTAATAACATAAATACTGTTGAGGGTGGAACTCACGAAGAAGGATGGAGAGCAGCATTAACAAGATCAATAAATGATTACATTAAGAAAAATGATTTAGGTGATGTAAAATTAACTGGAGATGATGTTAGAGAGGGTTTGGTAACAATCATTTCAGTTAAAGTTCCTAATCCTCAATTTGAAGGACAAACTAAAACAAAATTAGGCAATTCAAATGTTAAAGGTTTAGTAAGTTCTGCAGTTTATGAACATTTAAAGACTTTTTTTGAAGAAAATCCAGCTATAGCTAAATCTATTTGTAATAAATCTATAAGTGCTGCTATGGCAAGAGAAGCAGCAAGGAAAGCAAGGGAATTAACAAGAAGAAAAGGAGCATTAGATTTTGGAAATCTTCCTGGAAAATTAGCAGATTGTCAAGAAAAAGATCCAAGTAAATGTGAATTGTTTATTGTAGAGGGAGATTCTGCAGCAGGAACAGGAATAGCAGCTAGAGATAGAAAATTTCAAGCTATCCTTCCTATAAGAGGTAAAATTCTTAATGTAGAAAAAGCTAGAGTAGATAAAGTATTTAGAAATAATGAATTATCCTCATTAATAACCGCTATTGGTACAAGTATTAAAGAAGAGTTTGATCTAGAAAAATTAAGATATGGTAAAATTGTTATATTAACAGATGCAGATTCTGATGGGAATCACATTTCTACATTATTATTAACATTTTTTTATAGGTTTATGCCAGAGTTAATCAAAAATGGACATTTGTATCTTGCTCAACCACCATTATATAGAGTAATAAAAAATAGAAAAAGTAATTTCATCAGAGATGAAAAAGAATTAGATTTGTTATTAGAAAAAATTGGTAGAGATAACACTACAATTCTTAGATTTAAAGGACTAGGAGAGATGGATGATGATGAATTAAGAGATACAGTAATGAGTACTGAAAATAGAACCCTAAAACAAATTACAATTGAAGATGCATTAGTAGCTGATGAGATGTTTAGAACTTTAATGGGAGAAGAAGTAGAACTTAGAAGAGAATTTATTTCTAGTTATGCAAAAGAAGTAAAGAATTTAGATATTTAAAATGGTAGAGAATATTCAAACAAAATTAATTGAAAATGAAATGAAAGAAGCATATGTAGATTATGCTATGTCTGTTATAATTGGAAGAGCACTTCCTGATGTAAGAGATGGATTAAAACCAGTACATAGAAGAATATTATATTCTATGTTGAGAGACAACCTAAAACATGACAAACCTTTTAGAAAAAGTGCTACTACTGTAGGATCTGTTATAGGAAAATTTCATCCACATGGAGACCAAGCAATATATGATTCTTTAGTTAGAATGGCCCAAGATTTTTCATTGAGATATCCTTTAATAGATGGACATGGAAATTTTGGAAGCACAGAATTTGAGGCAGCTGCTCATAGGTATACAGAAGCAAGATTATCAAGAATAGCTGAAGAATTATTAGAAGATATTGACAAAAATACAATAGATTTTGTTCCTAATTTTGATAATAACACTAAAGAACCTTTAGTACTTCCAGGAAAACTTCCAAATTTATTGATTAATGGATCTAGTGGAATTGCAGTAGGAATGACTACAAATATGCCTCCACATAATATAACAGAGGTTATAGATGCAACAATTGCTTTAGTAGATAATCCACATACAACAGTAGATGAACTAATGAATCATATTAAAGGGCCTGATTTTCCTACTGGGGGAATAATTTTAGGAAAGAATGGGATATTAGAAGCTTATAAAACAGGCAGAGGAAAAATGATTATTAGAGGAAAAACAGAAATAAAAGATAATAAAATTTTCATTACTGAAATCCCTTATCAATTAAATAAATCATATTTAATAGAAGATATTGCCTACTTAGTTAAAGAAAAGAAAGTTGAAGGCATAACAGATATAAGAGACGAAAGTGATAAATCTGGAATGTCTATAGTTGTAGAAACTAAAAAAGGCTCAAATCCTGAATTAATATTAAATCAATTATATAAATATACAAATTTACAAACAAGTTTTGGAATTATTAATATTGCTTTAATAAATAATGAACCCAAATTAATGAACTTAAAAGAAATAATCAATCATCACATTGATCATAGAAAAAATGTTGTTACAAGAAGGACTAAATATGAATTAGAAAAAGCAGAACAAAGATTACATCTATTAGAAGGATTAAGAATAGCATTAAATGATATTGATAAAGTTATAAGTTTAATAAAACAAAGTAAAGACCCTTCAACAGCAAAACAATCTTTAATTTCTAATTTTAATTTAACAGAAATTCAATCTAATGCTATTTTAGAGATGAGATTACAAAGATTAACAAACTTAGAACAAATTAAAATAAAAGATGAGATTTCAAATCTTACAACTTTAATTGAAGAATTAAAAAGTATATTATCTTCTGATGATAGAGTCTCTTCAATAATAAAAGATGAATTAACAGATTTAAAAAATAAATATTCAGATGAAAGAAAAACACAAATAACTAAAGTAGAACAAATCATAGAAAATGAAGATTTGATAAAAGAAGAAGATATTGTCATAACAGTTACTCATTCTGGTTATATAAAACAAACCTCTCTAGAATTGTATAAACAACAAAGAAGAGGAGGAAAAGGAATAAGAGCTACAGCAACAAAAGAAGATGATGAGATACAAAATTTATTCATAACAAGAAATCATAATTATTTATTATTCTTCACAAATAAAGGAAGAATTCATTGGCTAAAAGCATTTATGATACCTCAAGCAAATAGATATTCTAAAGGAAAAGCAATTATTAATCTATTAAACTTAAAGGATGAAAAAATTAATGCTATATTACCTATAGAGAAGTTTGATGATCAACATTATTTATTGTTTGTTACTAAAAATGGATCGATTAAAAAAACTAGTTTAAAACATTATAGCAAACCTAGAAAAGCTGGAATTAATGCTGTTAACTTGAAAGGAAATGATGAATTAGTTCAAGTAAGATTAACTCCAGGAGTTTTAGAATTTATAGTTGCTACAAAAAAAGGATTGGCCATGCGTTTTAATGAAAGAGATATTAGATCTTCAGGAAGAAATTCATCTGGAGTTAGAGGTATAAGATTAATTAATGATGAAGTTGTAGGAATAGAAGTTGGATTACCAAATGCTTCTTTATTAACCGTAACAGAAAACGGTTTTGGAAAAAGAACAGATATGGAAAATTATAGATTAATAAAAAGAGGAGGAAAAGGAGTTAGAAACATAATTTGTGATGAGAGAAATGGTAATGTTATTGGAATTAAAACAATAAAAAATGATGATGAAGTTATGTTGATAAGTAAACAAGGAATTGTTATAAGGATTCCTGCTAAAGACATCTCTAAAGTTGGTAGAAACACTAAAGGTGTAAGATTAATGAGATTAAAAGATGATAAAGTTATAAGTATAGCAAGAGTTGTTATTAATTAATATTTATTTTATTATATTTCCATAACCAATTAATCTAAATCTTGATCCTAATAACCTAGATATAGTTATTCTATCTTTTTTATCAGAACAAACTGGAACTTTAAGTTTAACACTAATTTTATTTTTACTAATATTATTTACCACACCAATAGTTGCAGCTGAATTAACATTTAACATTAAAGTTTCTCCTTTTTTTATTGGATCTACAACTAACTCATCTTTAGCCCCTACTACTCTATCCAATAATTTCGGTTCTAGCTCAAATTCATACCATACCCCTGGAAGTTTTCCTTCTAATCCTACAACAGATCCGATTAATGAATCAGCTTTAACTATGCTTGGATCTAATTTAGTTGATACTCCAATAGATCCACCTGGTTTAATCTCTTTTACATTAGAATTTCCTGTTATCAATGATTTTATAGAAGTAAACAAAGGTTGCCATGTTGTTTTTCCTTCTCTTTCTGTCCTCAACCCAGGTCTAATCTCAATTTTATCATTAATTTTTAATTTTCCTTGTTTTAATGCACCTCCTAAAACTCCTCCATCTAAGTCATTTATTTCAGTTCCAGGTTTATTAACATCAAAACTTCTAGCAACAAACATTAATGGATTTTTTTTGTCATCTCTTTTGGGTGTTGGAAAATTCTCTTGTATAACTGTTATTAAAACATCAATATTAACATTTTGTTGGGCAGAGATAGGAATTATTGGAGCTTTCTCTGCAATCGTTCCTTTTACAAATGATTTTATTTGTTTGTAATTTTCTTCAGCCTCTTCTTCTGATACTAAATCTATCTTATTTTGAGCTATGATAATATTTTTAATTCCTATAATATTTAGAGCCATTAGATGTTCTTTGGTTTGTGGTTGAGGACATGATTCATTAGCTGCAACCAATAATAAAGCAGCATCCATTATAGCGGCTCCAGATAACATAGTAGCCATTAAAGTTTCGTGTCCAGGGGCATCAATAAAAGAAATTTTTCTTACTAATTCAGCTTTAGCATTTTTAGGAATGTTTTGTTTTGTTTTATAAGGAAAATCTTTAGAATCTATTTTATAAATTTCAGTATCAGCATATCCCAATCTTATTGTAATTCCTCTCTTTAACTCTTCACTATGTGTATCTGTAAATCTCCCAGTTAGTCTACTAACTAAAGTAGTTTTTCCATGATCAACATGTCCTATTAATCCTATATTTAATTCAGGTTGTAAAGATTCTTCTTTCTTCTTTCTCGGCATAATACTTTATAATAAGTTTAATTTTTAAGCTTTTTGTATTATTTAGAATTAAATTATTTCTTTTCAAATCTATCTTTATCTTCTTCCTTAACTCTATCCAATAATTCTTCCCCAATCTCTTCTACAATTTTTCCTCTTTTTGGATGTAATATCTTATAAACCTCTCTACAGCTAATCTTAACCATATAATTGATTAACTAAGAAATTAATAAAATTTATTATTTAAAATTTTAAAATAATCTTTTAAGTAGAGGTATTTTTTGTCTTCCATTAAGAACTAATTGATTACCCTTTCTAACAACCTCTATATGAACTAAATTATTGATAACTAAATCGTTTCCGGCTAATAAATAATTAACTCTAAAGTTATCTAAATTAACCTTATCAACTTTTTTGAATTCTAATATCTGTTTTGGTGCTTTAGCTTTTAAATGGGGATCATTAATGTCATATAAAGCAATAAAACAAGGTCTGAACATATCATCTTTGTCTTTAGCTTTTTTATCTCTCTTCATCCTTCCCATAATAATACTTTTAACTTTGTGCTTCATTTTTCTCTTCCTTCTCTTCCTTAAGTTTAAACACTTCTTCTAGTTTTTTTTGACCTTGTTTTATAATTTTTAAGTTTATTTGTTTTATACTTGAATTAATTATAGATCCTCTTATTGTTTTTCTTTTTCTCATACCTTTTCTCTTTGATTTAATTCCCACTCCTTTAACTAATAATGCCTTTTTTCTAGCACTACTCTCAAAATCTTTTCTCATTGGGATTCCTGTTTTATCTGCTCCTCCAGTTATTTCTAATTCATATCCATCCAACCCTAAAGAATTTCCTTGTAGTTTTTCTCCTACTTTCTTATTATCAAAAATATTTAGATTAATCGCTTTAGAATAACTTTTTCCTGTTTTAGGATTATTAATAACTAATTTAAATTCTGGCATTATATTCCCCAAAGTTGATTGTCTTTTCTTTTAATTTGTGCTATTTCTTTCATTAAATCGATTTCAACCCTATTTAAATATTTTGTTAGCTTTTTTAACTCAACAAAGTCCTTTTCTGGGATATCTGAATATAAAACATCTTCTTCTACTATTTGCCTACCCACAATAACTTTAGGTAGGGATATAGCAACTTGTTTTCCTGAACTTACTTCATTAACATTCTCTTTTTCATACTGAATACTTTTAACTATAGCTACTTGTTTTCCATCTTTCATTAAAGGAGTGTTAGTTTTTAGTATTCCAATTAATATATCTGCTCCAACAATAGCTGGATTGCTTTGTCTAAACACATAACCCTGCATTAATTTTAATTTACAAGGTCTAACTAAATTTTCTAATTCTTTAACTTCTAAAGATTTTCTTTCTTTTTCTATCCATAACTCAAAATCATCTATTATTTTGTATATAACATCACTATGTATAATCTTTATATTTGTTTTAAAATCATGTTTAACATTAAACGCTAATATAACTTTATTTAATGGATTTTTTTCAGCTGTAGCATCAGATATATCTTTTTTTGTTATATTGCCTATAGAAGCTCTTTTTATTTTAACCTCTCTAGATCTTAGTAAAGAAACTAACGCTTCTAATGATCCTAAAGAATCTGCTTTTAATACAATTCCTTCTTTATCTGTCTCAATTAAAACTTCTTGGATTTCTTTTTGTATCTCTTTTTTAATAGTTGAAGAATCTTTACTTGTTATAACTCTTAATGGCATTCCAGCTATTGAATCTCCTAAATTTGGAGCAAAAATTTTAATAGCAGAAGCAGCACTTACTTCTTTAATTTGTTTTAATTTATTTTTTTCTGTGATGAATAAAGATCTTATTTTAGTTTCTATAGGATTGTCTATACCTCCAATAATTATTTTATCATTTATTTTTAATAATCCATCATAAATTATTACATCTATTGTAGTTCCTAATCCTTTCTCATCCTTCACCTCTAGTATAGTTCCTTTAGCATTTCCTTTTACTTCAGTTTTTAGAGAATCTTCTAAATATCTTTGAGCCAATCCTGTTATAACCATTAACAATTCTGGCAATCCTTCAGTTGTCTTAGCAGAACAAGGAATCATTGCTATTTGTTTAGTATAATCTTCAATTCTATCAAATCTTTCTGTTTTTATATCTAAATTATACAATTCTCCTAGTATTTCATATAATCTATTGTCTAATTTTTCTTTTGTAGAATCTGATTGAGAATTAATATTTTGAATTAAAAATGTTTTTTTAGATTGCCATCCAGGAATCTTATCAATTTTATTTAATGCTATTACAAAAGGTGTTTTATATTGCTTTAAAATTTCAATAGCTTCTAATGTTTGAGGTTTTAATCCTTCATTAATATCTATAACTAATATAGCTATATCTGCTAAATTCCCTCCTCTTTTTCTTAAGTTTGTAAAAGCCTCATGTCCAGGGGTATCAATCATTAACAATCCTGGAATGTTTAATTTTAAGTTTAGTTGATCTAATAAGCTACCACATATTTTTTTTATATTATCAAATGGAACATCAACAGCAGAAATTTTTTGTGTTATCAAACCAGCTTCATGTTTTGTTATAGAGATCTCTCTAATTCTTTCTATAATACTAGACTTACCATGATCTACATGGCCCACTAATACAATTATAGGCTGCCTTATCATTTTTTATAGATCTCATTTTAACTTTAAAAATCATTCGTTTAGATAGTTATTTAAATATATCATTATTGAAAGATGAATGAGGTCAATAGAATTAATATTCAATTTTTTAACACCACAATCTACTAGAAAAGATTATCTCACTTTTGAAGAATTTGAAGAATTTGTTATAGTATCAAGTGAACCAATTTTAATAAGATATGATGTTATTCCAAGTACTGAACAGCTTCCTTCATTCTTACTTCCTTCGTTTTTCGAAAGTTATCTAATTCTAGAAGTAGAAAAAGATGGCGTAGAGCATAGATACAAAGACCCTGAAAGCTATGGAGATTTTATCCCAAAAAGTGATATAGATGAAGTAATGTCAAGATTAGGAATAAGAAGTGATGAATTAATAAAAAAACTTTCAGAAAAAGGAATTGAATGTATGGTTGATGTTCCATTAATAGAATAATTTAAAAATTAAAAAAAAGAAAAGATTATTGATTCTTTGTTGCAAGAACATAAATCATATACAATCCAGATAATCCCACTAAAATGTATAATATTCTAGCTAAGTTTCCTGCTCCTAAGACCAAACCCACTAAGTCAAAATTAACTGAGTGTACTAATCCTAAATTTACAGTACCTACAATAACAAGAACTGCAGCTACCCAATCTAAAGCGCTTTTTGGCATTATAACCCTCCTTTCTTTATGTTAATTACATAGTAAAAATAATATATAAATATTCCTATAGAATAATTCCATGCTAAAAGCCAAGCAACTCCAACGAAAATAAGAATTACTCCTATTATCGCAATTAAACTAAAAAAATAGATCCACTTTTACTTCTTTTAATCATAAAATAATTAATAATTAAGGATTTATAAAATCTTTTATTATTAAAGTAAAATTTAAATAAAACAATTATTTGTTTAACTAATGAAAATAAAAAGATTTGATGTTATTGTTATTGGTGCAGGTTCTGGATTGACAATATCTTCAAGAGCAGAGTCTAAAGGATTAAAAGTTGCTGTAATAGAAAAAGGTCCTTTTGGTGGAACTTGTTTGAATAGAGGATGTATTCCTTCTAAAATGTTGATTCATAGTGCAGATGTAATTGAAACTATTAACAAAGCACATGAATTTGGTGTAACTGCAAAAATAACAAAAATAGATTGGAATAAAATTCAAAAAAGAGTTTGGAATGAAATTGATCCAGATGCTAAATCTATAGAAAAAGGAAATAGAGAATCCAAAAACATAACTTTATACAAAGAAGAAGGTAAATTTGTTGATGATAAAATATTGAAAGTTGGAAATGAAAAAATTACAGCTGAAAAGATTTTTATTTGTGCAGGCACAAGACCTACAATTCCTAAAATTAAAGGTATAGAAAAGACTCCTTACATTACTTCTGATGAAGCATTAAGACTGAAGAAACAACCAAAAAGTATGATCATTATAGGTGGAGGATATATTGGAATGGAATTAGGTCATTTTTATTCTTCTATTGGTACAAAGGTTGTATCTGTTAATAGAGGAGATAAATTATTAAGAAGAGAAGATGAAGAAATTTCTTCAGCTTTTACAAAGATAGTCTCTAAAAAATATGATGTTATGTTCAATACTAATATATTAAGAGTTTCTAAGAAAAATAATAATATAGAAATGGAAGTTGAACAAAATGGAAAAAAGAAAAAACTAAGAGCTGAAGTTTTATTAATAGCTACTGGAAGGGTTCCTAATACAGATATTTTAGATGTTAAAAAAACAAAAGTTAAAGTAAATGAAAAAGGATATATTAAAGTAAATGGTTATATGGAAACAAACGTTAAAAATATATGGGCAATTGGAGATATTGCTGGAGTTTATTTATTTAAACATTCAGCAAATCTAGAGGCAGCTTATGTTGCATTTAATGCTTTTAATCCAGATAAAAAAATTAAAGTGAATTATTTAGCTATGCCACATGCTATTTTTACTTCTCCACAAATAGCAGGAGTTGGGTATAAAGAACAAGAGCTTAAAGAAAAGAAAATTCCTTATGTAAAAGGAAAATATAGTTATATTGATACTGGGATGGGAAAAGCAATAGAAGATAAAGATGGATTTGTAAAAGTTTTAGTAGATCCAAAAACTAAAGCTATTTTAGGCTGCCATATACTAGGAACTGAGGCATCTACATTGATACATGAAGTTATTATATCAATGAAATCTAAGTTAGGGGTAAAAGGAATTAATGATGCAATTTATATCCATCCAGCTCTTCCAGAAGTAGTACAAAGAGCTTTTAGCAATATAAATTGGAATTAAATCTTATTTGATTTTACTAAATTTAAATTATTAAATATAGGTTCTTCTTCACAAACAGGATATAAAAAATCAACAAACTTTCTTACATGTGTAGAATTTTCATGAGATTTTTTAGCCACATCATCTTTGAATGTTATAAAATGTACAAAAGAAATATCTTCTTCTTGAAAAGCATCATAAGCTAAAACTCCTGGTTCATTTTTTACTTCACTAACAAATTCCTCAATAGCTTTTTAACTTCTTCTAAGTTATCTTTCTTTACTTTATACTTCACTCTAATGCTTATCATATCTCTAAGAATGAGAGAAAATATAAAAACCTTTCTTTAGAATAAAAAAGAAAAAATGGGAGCATAATGCTCCCAAAAGAGTCAGTAAGAAAAAAATTATCTTCTTTTCTTAGCTTTTCTCTTAACAGTTTTTCTTTTAGTTACTTTCTTTGCAACTTTTCTCTTAGTTGCTTTTTTAGCAACTTTTCTTTTTGCTTTTCTTTGAGCCATTTTTCCTCCGTATAGGATATAGCTATCTCTAGGGAATATAGTTTCGTACAAACCCTAGAATTAGCTAAGTATAATTCCAACCAGGAAATAAACATGAGTTTATTTGAGTTGAAATTACAAGCAATATTTTGCAACATCACTTTATAAACACCCCAAAAATTTAAGGTGTTTAATTATTAATTCGTTTGTTTTATTGGTATTTAAATGTTTTGTTTTTTATTTTGTCGATATAAACTATTAATTATTAAATTTTAATTATTTTTATAAAAAGTTTAGAGGATAAATTCAAAATAGGAAAAACTTAAAAAGGGTATTTTAACATACATAATATAACCAATGATACGAGGTAAAAAATGGATGTTTCAAAAGAATTACAAGATAAAGTTTTAGAAATTATTGAAATAGCTAAAACTACAGGTAAAGTAAGAAAAGGAACAAATGAAACTACTAAAGCTGTTGAAAGAGGTATAGCTAAAATAGTTGTAGTAGCTAAAGATGTTAATCCTAAAGAAGTTATAATGCATATTGAACCTTTATGTAAAGAAAAAGAAGTTCCTTGCATTAACGTAGATAAAAGAGAAGATTTAGGAACAGCTGCTGGATTAGCAAGACCCTCATCTTCTGTAGCTGTGGTAAATGAAGGAGAAGCTAAAGATCAATTAAAACAAGTTCTTAATGAATTAAAGAAATAAAATGCCTGCTAAGTTAACAAGAAGACAAAAAGGAAAAGAAGAAACTAAACAAGAAGCTGGTAAAACTACTTTTACTCATGCTGTTCCAGCGGTAGTAGAAGAGATAATAACAAGAACTGGGGCTAGAGGAGAGGCTACCCAAGTTAGATGTAAAATTTTAGAAGGAAGAGATCAAAATAAAATTCTTAGAAGAAATGTTAAAGGTCCTGTTAAATTAAAAGATATATTGATGTTAAGAGAAACTGAGATAGAAGCTAGAAGATTAGCCCAAACTAGGAGGGGATAATGCCTAAGTGTAGTTTTTGTGGAGAAGATATGGAAAGAGGAACTGGATTACTTTTTGTATTTAAATCTGGAAAAACAGCTAATTTTTGTTCTAAGAAATGTGAAAAAAATCAATTAAAATTAAAAAGAAAACCAAGGGAACAGAGGTGGACCCAACATTATGTTAAAGGGAAATAGTCCATGTCAAGATTATCATTCTTAAACCTATTTAGTAAACTAAATAAATATAATAGGTTACATGAATTAAAAACTGAACTTGGAGTGATAGAATTCGTTCGTTCATTAAAACCAGGAATTTATTGTCCTTCTGTTATAAATGACCCAAATAGATTTCCTCCTGAAGAGATAGGTAAATGTGAATATCCAAACATAGAATGTCCTTATATGAAAGACGATAGAAAATGTGGATATAAAAAACATCCCATAGATGTCACAGATTGGTATGAAAAAGCATCAAAACCAAGATATAGTGAGAAAAATAGTCTTGAAAAAGAGCTCAATGAATAAGTTTAGTAAACCTTTTAAACCAAAATAAAAATAAAATAAAATGATACAAAGAACATTAGTCTTAATCAAACCAGATGGTGTAAAAAGATCTTTAACAGGAGAGATTATTTCTAGATTTGAAAAAATTGGATTAAAGATTATTGGAATGAAGATGCAGTATATTGATAAAGAATTTGCTCAAAAACATTATACTGAAGATATTTCTAAAAGAAGAGGAGAAAAAGTTAGAAATAATTTATTATATTATATTGCTTCCGGACCAGTTATAGCAATTTGTTTAGAGGGGGTAGATGTTATTGAAATTATAAGAAAAATTGTAGGAGATACAGAACCAAAATCTGCTATTCCTGGAACTATAAGAGGAGACTATTCTCATGTAAGCTATGGATATGCAGATGATAAAAATCTTCCAGTTAAAAATTTAATCCATGCTTCTGCAAATAAAGAAGATGCTAAAAATGAATTAAAATTATGGTTTGGAAAAAAAGAAATTCATGACTATAAAGTCGATCATGAAGAACATACTCTAAATTAAATAAACCCATAATCAGGAAAATAAGTATATTTATATTCTTCATATGCAATTAATGATTCATAATTGATAATACTTTCTGGAAAATGTCTTCTCAACCCAGTTAAAGTATCATGAATCTTTTCAGCATTATCAACACATAAATAAATTAACACATTATATATTCCAACACACTTAACAGACCATAAAACATTCTTATTCATTGATAAAAATTGTTTTAATGTATTTTCTTTATCGTTATTTAATCCATTCATTCTTAATAAAATACAATAGACATTATAATTTATAGAAGCATAGTTTATTACAGGAACAAATTTTAAAATTATGCCTCCTTCTATCATTTTTTTAATCCTATAAGAAGTAGCATCATGAGAAAGTTTAATTTTTTTAGCTGTACTATAATAAGGAAGAATAGCCTCATCCGATAGTATACTTAAAACCTTTTTATCTTTATCATCTATCTTAACTTTTTCATTTTTAATTTTTAATTTCTTTTCTTTAAAATCTAAAAAACTTTTTGGAAAAATTCTTGCATTATAAGTTTTTGTTATAGCTAAAACTTCATAATCTTGTAAATATTCAGAACAATCTCCCAAAATTTTATCTAAGAATGTATCAGACAGTTCTATAACCTTGTATAACTCCACTTTTAGTTAGATTATTAACTCTATAACTAATTGCATCTCTTGATAACCCAACTTCTTTAGAAATTTGAGTACTAGACATTCTAGAATTTTGAGACAATAAATGTAAAAAATTTTTTATCTTTTAGATCTAACTTTACTTTCTTATCTACTTTAGTCTGTTGTAAATATCTCATGATTAGTTTAATTCTTAACTTGTATATAATATTTACGAAAAAAGTGAGATATTTAGTAGAATCCTTCTTATATTTAAAATTATTATAAATGATATTCTTTATTTAATCTTTCTTTTGCTAAATTTATATTCTTAGCAGATTCTCTTAAATTTTCTATAGTTATATTTACTTCATCTTTTAATTGATCTAATAATGTATCAAAATTATCAGCTTTTAATAGATAACCTTCTTTTCTTGATACAACTAATCCTGAATCTATTAATTTGTCCATATGATGTATTACTGTAGCCCTACTTAAATTAGATCTATCAGCGATATTATCACTTGATAATAAATGATCATGATTTGAGGCTTTTATTAATTCTAAAAATATTCTAAAACAAGATTTTTCTTTATCCCTATCATTAAACAACCCTAAACTATCAGAAAAAAATTGAAATTCTTCATTAACATCCATATTTCTTGGCTTTCTATATCTTGTTACTTTAATACTAAATTCTTTTATCATCTTATTAATAATCATAAGTTATTTAAATAAATTTTGGTTATTCTTATACTAAATTATACAAATCTTTATAAATGAGTAGTTTTTAACCTAAACTTGTTGATTTAAAGTCAACTAAAAAGAAAAGGCTAGGCTCTTTAGACACCTCAAAGAGCTTACAAGAATGAGTAATAGGTTCGCCTCTTTTTCCTATTATTCCTTGTGATACAAACCTTAAGAAAATGGCAAAAAAAACAAAGAAAGATACAGAAACAAAAGAATTAATTGAAAAGATGCAAAGATTGCAAGCTGAATTTGATAATTATAAGAAATATTTAGATAAGGAAAAGCAAGAATTTGTTAGATATGCTAATCATGAATTACTATTAAAATTATTAAATATTGCAGATAGTTTTGAGTTAGCTCTTAAAAGTAAAGAAGAAAATAAAGATTTTATTAAAGGAATAGAATTAATTTATGCTCAACTTTTTTCATTATTAGAGAAAGAAGGATTAATAAAAATAAAAACTAAAGGAGAAAAATTAAATCCTGAACTTCATGAAGTTATGTTAACAGAAAATGGTAATGAAGATAATATAATTCTAGAAGAGATACAAAGTGGATATATGATTAATGATAAAGTATTGAGATGTGCAAAAGTAAAAGTAAGTAAACAACTGGACGGAAAAGATGAACATAGAAGATAGGTTATATGGTATAAAACTTGAAGCTCAAGCAGACGCTATATTTGAAAAAGCAAACTATAGTTATAATAGAGTGGAAGAAACTGAAGATGTCTCACAAAAACTAGAATATCTTGAATATGCAGAAAAATTATATATTGCAATATTAAGAAAATGGAGAGATAATCATAGAAATAATCAAAGAGAAATAGGTAAAAAAATTAGATCAATTAAATCAATTAGAAAAGAGTTAGGAGGACAAAATGAGTAAAATATTAGGAATAGATTTAGGAACATCAAATTCAGCAGCTGCTATAATCCAAGCTGGAAGACCAACAATAGTACCAAGTGCAGAAGGTGCATCATTATATGGAAAAGCATTTCCAAGTGTTGTAGCATTTAATAATGGATCAGTATTAGTAGGAGAACCAGCTAAAAGACAAGCAGTTTCAAACCCAAAAAATACAATAATGGCTGCAAAAAGAAAAATGGGTTCAGGTTTTAAATATGAAATAGATAATAAAGAATACACTCCTCAACAAATTTCTGCTTTTATTCTACAAAAAATAAAGAAAGATGCAGAAGAATTTTTAGGGGAAAAAATAGAAAAAGCAGTTGTTACAGTTCCTGCTTATTTTGATGATGATCAAAGACAAGCAACAAAAGATGCAGGAAAAATAGCTGGGTTGGATGTTGTAAGAATAATTAATGAACCAACAGCTGCATCTTTAGCTTATGGATTAGATAAAAAAGAAAAAGAACAAAAGATTTTAGTATTTGATTTTGGTGGTGGAACATTAGATGTAACAATAATGGAGTTTGGGGATGGAGTTTTTGAAGTTAAATCTACTTCTGGAGATACGCAATTAGGTGGAACAGATATGGATGAAACAATAATGAAACATATTCTTGAAAATTTCCAAAAAGAAACAGGAATAGATGTAAATGATGATCCAACTGCTCTTCAAAGAGTAAGAGAAGCTGCAGAAAAAGCTAAAATTGAATTGTCTACTACATTAGAAACTGATGTTAATCTACCATTTATCTCTGCAACAGATAAAGGTCCTAAACATTTAAACATGAAGTTAACAAGAGCAGAACTAGAAAGATTAGTTGATTCAACTGTTAATAAATGTAAGAAAGCTTTAGAACAATCATTAAAAGATTCTAAATTAACTAGTAAAGATATTGATAAAGTAATTTTAGTTGGTGGACCTACAAGAATGCCAATTGTAAGAAAATTTGTAGAAGATTTTATTGGAAAAGAATCTGAAAGAGGGGTAGATCCAATGGAATGTGTTGCAAATGGTGCAGCAGTACAAGGAGGAGTGTTAGCTGGAGATGTTAAAGATGTATTATTATTAGATGTTACACCATTAACATTAGGAATAGAAACATTAGGTGGAATAAAAACTCAATTAATTGAGAGAAATACTACAATTCCAACTAAAAAATCTCAAGTTTTCTCAACAGCAACAGATAATCAGCCAGCTGTAACTATTAATGTATTACAAGGAGAAAGAGAGATGGCTTCCGATAACAAAAGTTTAGGAAGATTTGAATTAACAGGATTGCCTCCAGCTCCTAGAGGGGTTCCTCAAATTGAGGTTGCATTTGACATAGATGCTAATGGAATTATTAATGTTAATGCAAAAGATATGGGAACTGGAAAAGAACAAACAATTAAGATTACTGCATCTCAAAAATTAGATGAGAAAGAAGTAGAAAAAATGAAGAAAGATGCTGAAAAATATGCTGAAGAAGATAAAAAAAGAAAAGAAGACATTGAAGTAAGAAATAACGCAGACACTACTATATACACTACTGAAAAAATGATCAAAGATCAAGGTGACAAAATAGATAGAGAAACTAAAGATAAGATAGAAAAAGAAATTAATGAATTAAAAGAAACAGTAAAAGAAAATAATACAGAAAAAATAAAAGCTAAATTAGAAGAGGTTAACAAAGTAGCTCAAGAAATTGGTACAAAAATGTATCAAGAAGCTATGAAAGAACAACAAGAAAAGGCTAAAACAGAAGATAAAAAAGAAACTAAAGATAAAGAAAAAGTAGTTGACGCTGAAGTTGTTGATGAAAAAGAAGGAAAGAAAGAAAAAAAATAATTTAATGTAGTAATAAAAAATCATAGTAACGAAGAAAATGAATTTGGAGAGAAAAGCATTAAAAAATGGAAATAAAAAACAAGCTTTTATTATAAGAACTATAAACAAAGTAGGTAATTCTTTTTTAGGTACTCCAACTGAATTAAGGATTATTGGAGGATATAAAGAAGGAAAAACCCAACTTGAACTTACAGAAGAATTTCTTCAAGAAGTAATTAAAAAATATGGCCTTGATGTAGCTAAACCAGTTGCATTTTATATCATTAAACATTCGGATAATCTAACAAATGAACAAAGAAATGAATTAAGATATGATCATTGTAGGAATGGTGGGAAAAAAGCCCATAGACTAAGAATGGGAGTGCACGGAATGAGTGCAAATAAAAGAAGAAGTATAGGAAAAGATGTTTATGAATTAGGATTAGGAATACATGGATTGACAAAAGAAGAAAAAAGTAAGAATGCTAGAGAAGGTGCTAGAAATTCTGCAAAATCTAGAGGACAACATCCTTGGAATGATATACCTTGTAGAGAAGATTTTGTTGAAGGTGAGAATAAAATAGATATGCCTGAAATAGCTTATGCTTATAATCAAAGACTAGATAAGATCCCTTTATCCCAAGTGATAGATGATATAAATGAAAAATGGAATTATAATAGAAACAATAGATCATTGATAAATGCACTATATAGATTTAGAGAATCACTTGATGGTCAACAAAAATAAATGAAAAATATAATAAATTATATCATAATGGGGCTGAAGTTAGGTATGGTGTCTCAGTATCAGGTGCTTTGCATAGATTCAGAAATAGAGGCTAAGTTTCAAAATAATAATTACAAATGGATACCATTTTATATCTAAATAATTTCTAGATTAAGTGAAAAAAGAGATATTAAAATTAATATTGATAGTATCGTTAATTTTTATAATAGGTTGTACACAAAATATAGATAACATAATCATATGTAACTCACCCTATATTAAATCTTCTTTTGGTTGTTGTTTAGATAAAAATAATAATCTTATTTGTGATAGAGAAGAAGATCAAGAAGAAATTAAAAAATCTTTAGAAGAAGTTATAGTTAATGTTATACAAAAACCTAGAGAAGAGATTATTGAAAGACAAAAAAACTTAGAAAAATTAAGATCGGCACATAAATTTTGTAATCAAGATTTAGATTATAATTTCATGGAAATTTGTAGAGTTAGTGGTGATAAATTTAGATTACTTGTTGCTAATGAAGGAAAAATAAATATAAGGAGATTCAAAGGAGAATTTATTATGATAGATAATTTCATTGTGGATAGATTATTATATTTTGATTCGGGAGTGGGGGAAGGGATAAGATTTAGAGATAGAGAATCAGATACTATATTTTTAGGAGAGGAGCCTATAGCAATAAGGATAACTCCAATCATAGTAGAAAATGGAACAATAATAACTTGTTCAAAAAAATCACAAAAAATAGGAAATGTTTACTCTCCACTTAAAATGGAATTTTGTAGATGAATTCTTCCCCACGGCCGGATTGATACTTGGAGTTCAATCCCTATGGGTTGTTTAGATTAAATTTTAATAGTAAGTATTAAATATTTATATTTTAAAATCCTTATGAACTTGTGAAGGTTTTGGGCCAATACTATTTTGATATTTTCCATGATATAAAACTATTTTTCCTTTTGGAACCCAGAAGCTTATTTGTCCAATCAACATTCCAGGATATAATTTTATATTTTTAGTTGCATACAACTGAAAAGTTACGTTTCCTATAGAACCTAGGTCAATTAAATCAGCAGTAATATGTACAAATAAACCTAATCTTGCTATTCCTGATTTGGCATGTATTAATGGTACTAATTTTTTACTTCCTACTATTTCTTTACTATGTCCTAAAATAAAATCTCCTTTTTTTAATAATAATCCTTTTTTTGGTATTTTTTTAATTTTATATTTATTTTCTATTGCAGGATCTAAAATTTTATTAATATAAGTTAAATATTCACTTCCTAATGTTAAATCATAAGAATTTGTAGTAATATTTTTCTGATTAAATGGTTTAATAATAATATTTCCTTTTCTGACTTGTTTTTTTATTTCTTCTCCAGTTAGTATCATTTTAATCCTCTTAACTTAGATTGTTTAGGTTTATTATATTTTGAATAACTTTTTCTGTAAGGGATTATGTTGCCATAGTTATCCCAAAAAGAAATTTGTCCTATGATCATATTTGGATAAATCCTAAGTGATTTTGCAGAGACCAATTCTAAGGTCCAAGAATGTTTAGAACCAGTATGCCCTAGATTTGCTGATACTTGTAAAAACAATCCCAACCTCCCTAATGAACTTCTACCAATTAGACTCATAGCATACTTTTTGCTACCAAGGATTTCATATGTGCTTGCTAGATATATTTGATGAGGTTTAAGAACAAAACCTTTCTTAGGAATTTTTTCCTTTTTCATTCTACTTTTAGAAAAAACAACTATTTCTTCTCCTATTCTATAATTATAACTATTAGGATTTATTTGATTTTTATTGAAAGGAGTGATAGTTATATTTGATTTTTTAATCTCTTTTATTATTTCATCTCCTGTCAATATCACTTTAGAACAACTCCACATACCTCTTAGGATAGATACTTTTCCTATATCTCAACACTAAAACAGTATAACCTTGGTATGGTCTTAGGCTATTAGACATCTTCTTAATTTCTAATAGCCGATTATACATAGAATCGTATAATTCTTTACTATCAATTTTTTTCTCTTTACAAACTCTTTGAATTGTGCTATGACAATAATGTTCTAATTCCTCATCAGTTTCTTGTAATAGGTCATTTCTTTCTTCGTATAATATCTCAAGACCTTTATACATTTTGGTTATATTCTTATATGAATCTATAGTCGGAAGAATATCAAAAACTTTTTCAAATTTAGAAATCAAACTTTCAGGGATTGGTGATTTAATATAAAATGGTGAAGCTAAAATAAATCCTCCCTCTTCTAAATATCCAATACATTTTTTTAACATTTCTTCAGGTCTAGGAAAAAACTTTAATGATGCCCCAAGAATAATATGTGTGAATTTTTCCTTTGTTTCGAACTTATAACCATCTTCTACAGAATAATCAATTTTAATTTTAGAGGCATATTCCTTTTTATTTTCAATTGCTGCTTCCACAGATTTTTTGGAGATATCAAATGCTTTTCCTTTACAATCACTTATTAATGCCAACTCTCTTGAAGAAAAACCAGTAGAACATGCTACTTCTAAGATATTAGAATCTTTATTCAAATTAGAAAAGACTTTCCATTTAGACAGAGTATTAAATGAGCCAGGAAGAACATTCCATTGATTGATAAAACCAACAAAATCAGTATAAGACATTTTCTCAATATCTTCAATTGTTGTCTCTTCCATTTTATATTACTCCTGCTTCAATTATCTTTATTTCTTTATTTTTTGCATCTAACTTGATTTTGATTCCATAAGGAATTGTCATCATAGGCATTATATGGCCAAATTGTAAATTTGTTGCGATAACTAAATCTTCTCTCCCATATTCTTTTGCTACTTCAAGTAAAGCACGTTCATATTTTTCAAAATTCTGTAAATGTTTTTTTAATTTAATTTCATATTCACTATCATCAAATTCAATATCTCCTCCAGGGATTCCGAAAATAATTCCATTTATCTTATTTAAAATTCCTTGTGCACCATAGTTTCTTAGCCAATATTTAAATTGGTTTGGAGAGGGGATATCTTCAGAAGTCTCTAAGAATAAGATTGTGTTATTCCATGCAGATTCATTTGGCCATAATTTCGTTCCTTTAATAATCTCTAAAACATCTGCACAACCACCTATCAAATTTCCTTCTACCTCTCCTTTGCCTTGGATAAATTTAATTTGTACAGGCTCTTGCATTTTTCTTTTAATATCTTGATATTCTTTTTTCCAAGGAACTCTATCTAATGTCCAGCCTTCTTCATTATTTTTTATACCGCCTATAGGTTTTTCTGAAAAAAGGGCTTTCTCAAAATATTTTTTTGTAAAATCATCTATTCCACCATTTTCTGCAAATCCAAATAATACTGAAGGTCCATAAAAAGATAAAAGGCCTGCCTTTAAACATAAGAGATGGGTAACTGTACTATCAGAAAAACCAATAAATATTTTTGGATTATTTTTTATGATAGCTAAATGTTCTTCTTTTAAGAAATCTAATAGTCTTATGGAATCATCCCCTCCAATTATTGAGATAATTGCTTTAACTTCAGGATTTTTAAATGCCCAAATTAAATCATTTAATCTTTCTTCAGGATGTGAATATATCCAATCAGGAGATTTTAATGCATTAGGTGTTTCTATAACTTTTAATTTAAAAGTTTCTTCTAACTGTCTTTTTCCAGTTTCATACTTATCCTTATACTCAAAAGCGCCACCCCAAGATAAAGTAATAAATGCTACAGTATCTCCTTCTTTGAGTTTTTTTGGTTTAATGTAATCCATTTTTATATTTTCCTAATTATTGGTGTTGAAAATCTAGATCTCTACTAATCTCCACACCTAATCTTTTATCAAATTCTAATTGGAGAAAGTTCCTTAAAACACTTTCGCTCCATCTTGTAGATAAACTAAATGTATGTTGTAATAAAGAAATATTTCTCAAAATTTTATCTTTTTCAGTTTTATGCCTCTCCCCCATTAGATTAGATGGAATGCTTAATATTGCCCCTAAACTTGAATAATTATCTAGTAATGTTTTAAAACAAAGATGTTTTTCTTCAATAGCATCATAAATAGACCAGGCACTATACACTTTATTATTATTTTTTCTAGATAAAAAAGTTTCTGCTCCAAACCCAAATTCATAACCAATTAACTCCCCACTTGAATCTTGAATTTGAATTAATTGGCCAATTTCTTGAGGGTCATTTTCTCTTTGTAAAAGAGTAAAAGTTGCACCCCTACCAATTATACCTTCTAATCCATATCCCCATTGATAATAGATTTTTGGATTCGAATCATTGGTTACTTCAATAGTTTTTCCAATTTCATCTAGGAATTCCATATCTTTTTGAGCATAAACTCTAACATCTCTAGGAGATATTGAATAACTCCCTAATAAAAGTTCGAGTATTTCTAATTGAATTTCTCTTTTTGGCTTTCCTGTTAGAATACCTAGGGCATTAAAATAACCTAAAAATCTTTCAGGTACTAATTCTAATTTATTTTCCTCACATATTGTATCTCTTAATCCTTGAAGCCTTAAAGATGGCTGTCTCATACAAAGACCTTGTTCAGGAATATTTCTCTCTACTAAAAATGATTTCCAAGGAGTTATAGTATCATTAGTAAATAGAATAGTTTCATCATCTGTTATCAATTCAGAAGAGGGAGAAATAGTGTATTCTCTTGATTCAAAATATCTTAAAAATTGTCCAATTATTTTGTCTAGATCAGATTTTATTTTCAACCCAATAATCTCCTTATTCTATCTTTATCTTTTGATGACCAAAAATAAGTAGGGAGTCTAGGACCGTTATTTTTCCCAAATAATAATTGATAAACATCTTTAAAGAAACTCCTTTGAGCTATTTTCTTTTCTTGATCAGACATACCTTCTCTTTTTGGTATGCTATATATCTCTAATTCAATTTCATCTAAAGTTAGACCATCTTGAGATAGGACTTTCTTTTCAAGAGATCTAATTTTTTCTCTTGCATCTGCTGACATTAAAGATAAATGAGAAGTATTAGGAGAATCTCTTAGCTCACTTCTCCCTTCTGAAAAGTGAGTTCTTGACCAATAATCACTTTTTTTAAGCCTATCTTCAATTGAAAAATCACTAAATTCTCCACCTTCAGATCTAAGAAGATCTTTAATAATTTCTAAGTTATAACCTGTAGCTTCCCCCAATCCAAATATTTTTCTAAAAGGTATACTTCTAGACAATTCACTTTTTGTTTTTTCAGTAATTAATTTTCTGAATCCTTCTTCCCATCCTTCAACATCTGAATCAAATTCTGCAAATGCTCTAATTACATCTTTATCTAAAGCGATATCTAAAGGAGCAGTTGGAGAACATCTAGCATATAAAAATTTTATCAACTCAGGAGGATATACATTTAATAATTCTCCAGGTGTAATAACATTTCCAGAAGAACTTGACATTTTCCCTGCTTGTCCTTTTATTCTTACAAATTGATATTCTTGAAAATGTGGAGGTGAATTTTCAAATATTTCTTTGACTATTTGACTTGAAACATCATAACTACTTCCAGGACTCGCATGATCTGCCCCACCTGGTTCAAAATTTACAGATTCAAAAACCCACCTCATAGGCCAATCAATCTTCCATGGTAATTTGATTACTCTATCTTTTGTAAAATCTATAGTATCTTTTTTACCAGAGTCGTGACATAAATATGTTAACTTACTATCACCATCATATGATAGAACTTTTGTGTTGTCTTTACCTGTAAATCTTGAATAAAGAACAATAGGAAAATAATTCTTTTTTTGTTCTTCAGTCATTCCCTGAGTCATATTCCTTGCTAAAATCTCTGCAATTTGACTTCTTTTATTTAATATTTCTTTAATTTGGAGATCATATTCTCCACTTTTATACATCTCTGTTTGTCTTATAAATCTTGGATTAATACCTAATTGAGATAAAGACTCCTCAAATTTTACTTCAAATCTTTCAGCATATGATTCATATTCTCCAAACGGATCATCTATTGAAGAATATGGTTTTCCAATTGAATTTTCAAGAGATTTAGGACTTCCAATAGGTATCTTTCTAAATTTATCAAAATCGTCCCAAGAAAATATAAATTCAGAATCAATTCCTTTTTGTTGTAATGCCCTATAAACTAACTCTGTGGTCATAACCTCCCTTAGGTTTCCAATATGTATTGGTCCAGATGGACTAATTCCTGAAGCACAAACTATCTTGCTCCCTCTGTGTTTCATTGCTAATCTATCTGCTATTTTGTAGGCCCAATGGCTATTTCCCATAATAATATATCTAAAGGTTGGTTTATAAGTGATACTATCTAGTAGTTAGTAACTATATTAGAATAAATTCAATAGAATTATTAAATATTTTATTAATAATAGTATATATCCATAAACACAAAAAATAAAATGTTCAACCAATATGAACATGGGCGTTTTTTAGGCAGAAAAGATGCTCATGAAAGACAAGGTACTTCTGAAAAAAAACCGAAAGGGAGATTTTGGATAGATGGAAATCCAAATGCTTTAGAAAGAACTTTAAAAAAAATAGGAGAGATAATAACACCTATACTCTATGATGTTGAAGAATTAGAGATTATTGTAAAAACTATAAGAACTGATGGAGGGTATGAACATGAAGTTAGGCACACTGGGAGTTTTACTCTTGAAGATTATGCTTATCTTGTAAAAACAATGAAAGAATCAAATACAATTCTACTTGATGAAAGACAAGATAAAAATAGTTGTGAATTTTCTCAAACAACTACCCACTCTATGTTTAATCCTTTTGGATTGAGCTATAGAAAAAAATAAATTTCTTCCCCACGGCCGGATTCGAACCAGCAACCTTCCGGGACCGGCTGACTTATTTTCATCCAAAGCCGAATGCTTAGTCAATAAGTGAATTCATCTACAGCCGAACGCTCTACCAGTTGAGCTACGTGGGGCATTAGCTTAGAAGAATTTTATATTAAAAACCTTTTGATTTTAAAGAGATAACTCTTCAACTACTTTTTGAAGACCAGTTACTACTCTCTCATCCCTTTGTCTTATATCTAATTGAAATTTTTTATCTAATAAATGTTGGATTCCTATAATGTACCTCATTGAAATTTTCATTCTTTCTTCATTAGTATATCCTTTTTCTCCTTTAGAAAATTCCCTAGCAAATTCTTTTGAATAAGACATAGGATCCGTATTGTAACTAATTCTTTTTGGGTCCATATAATCACCAAGTAACCAAAATCTTGACGAGTCCATTGTATAAAGCTCATCTTGACTTACAATTTCTCCTTCTCTATTAATACCATGCTCTGTCTTAGTATCTACTAAAATAATACCTCTTCCTCTTAAAAATCCAGAAACAATACCAAACGCCATAAGAGAATTATTTCTAATATTCATATATTGTTCTGGAGTACATATTCCTCTTGAGAACAATTCTTTAGGTGATAAAGTTTCATCATGATCATCAGATTTAGTTGAAGGAGTATCCATAACATAAGGTAGCTTACAATTAGGAAACCATTCTTTATTTATTTTATGACTTGCAAATTCTTTTTCTCCTTTTGACCAAGCCTGAAATAAAGATGTTGGAGTTGAACTTTTAGCCATATATGCTCTAAGAACATTTTCAAATGGTATTTGAGTAAGATTCTCTGCTGCAATAACAACAGAATTATCTTCTAATCCTGGAACATTTATTTGAGAAGTGCCAATTGCATGAGATACTAATCTTCTCATATGATGATGATTAGAAGCTAATATCTGATCTTTGAAAGGGATTTCTCCCCTATTTAGATCATGAGTTGAAATTCTTTGTGTTCTAACCATAATTCTTATTGGAGTACCATCTATTGTATTTAATGGAGGATTTTCACATTCATATGTCTCTCCATTTTTAGTATAAGAAAATCTTCCCCCAAAAATAGAATCAGAAACTTTTCCAGGATAAACTTTAAATCCTGTTAATTTTGTTACTAATCCTGAATCTAATATTGCTTGTGTAGAATTAACTATCCCTTCACTATCTATATATTTATTGACTAAACTTCTAACTTCTGTCCCTGTTAAATGATTTTCATTCATTCTTTATATCTCATCTTTCTTTTGTACTAAAATAAGTTAATTTATTTGAGTAAACTTCTACAATCTTTCCTTTTCTTTTATATCTTACTTTAGCTCTAGGCAGAACTAATTTTCCTACAATATGTAATTGAGATTCAATTTCATATGAAATAACTCTTTCCTCTCCATCTAACAATTCTTTTAGAGTCCATAACATCCTAATCCCTCTTCCACCCCTTTGCATTTTAGCTGGTTTTAATGTACCAAATTCATGTTTAGGTTTTACAAGATTAGGAGCTATATCAATGATCTCAACATCCTTTAGATTAGTTAATCTATTTTTTATGTGTAATAAAACTTTAATTTCAGATATTCCACCTTTATCATCTTTTACTTTAAATACTGCTTTTTTTACTGAAACTTTTTTTCCATATAAATAATAAACAACAATTGAAAATACTAATAAAACTATGATGAAAATAAATATTGATCTATAATCTGTTTCAGCTGTGATGTTAAAAGATTCTCCAGGTTGTAACTCAAAATTCCATTCTACATTTCCATTATCAATTTTATCTGGGTCAATGTTATAAGTTGTAAACATTCTTTTAAATCCATTTAATTCAACAACAAAAGCTTCTTTTACTTTTAAATTCCCATTATTTGATTTAACTAAATTAATTGTAGAAGTCAAAAATCCTGAATCTTTCTCAGATTTTTCATTAATATTTGGATTTCTTATAATTTTAAAATCCTTAACAAAAGATCCTCTCAATTTATTTTCTTGTGTAGCAGTTATGATTAATGTATAATCCCCAGGACTTGTTATGGGTGGAATCTCAAATTCTATTGTTTTTATTGTTTCTTGATAAGGAAATAATTTTAATTTTAATTCTTCTTTAAATAGTTCACTTTCTATCAAAATTATTACATCTTCTAAAATCACATTTATTTTATTTTTAAGTTCTATGTTAATAGATGATTTTCTTCCAGGTACAATTTCATCTAAAATATTTGAGGTTATCTCAACTAATTGTTCAGGAGGTATAACACTTACTATTAAATCATGATCTGTTTTATGATTGGGGTTTGATGATGATCTTATCCTCACAAATGTTCTATAACTTTTATCTGGCTTTATATCTTCTCTTAATCTTACTCTTACTAAAGTTTTCTCTACAGAATTTGCTTTAATCTGTAAAGTTCCTTCTTCTATATCAATATTTTCAAATATATCTGAGAAAGGGGCAACTGAAAATTCATCTGGAGTAACAAAAAAAGTATCTGCTACATTTTGATTGTTTCTAACACTTAATTCAAATACTCCAGTTCCACCAGGATAAACTTTATCTATTAAAGATTGGTCTGTAACGTATAATCTTTGTGAATATACATTTGGTGTTAATAAAAGAATTACTATCAATAGAATTACTATCTTTCTCATACACTTAAAGTTAGGATAGTCTATTTAAACCTTTTGATGATTTCATATATTTATTGAAAAATAGGTGTTAATTTACGTAATATGCTAGCTGTAAGATAGAAATATTTATATGGAAAATTTAAATATTTATATTTAAGAATGGAGGATCAAAATGAGTGGAAAAGGAAATCTTATTTTTAATATTGCTATGGGAACTTTAGCAGCAGCAGTAATAGGTGGATTCATAGGTTATAAAATATTTTTTCATAAACCTGAACCGAAAAAAAATTTATACTCCAAGAAAATCATTATCAGAGATAGATATTGGAAAAAGAGTAAGTTCATATAGAGAATTTGGGAATTTGAAAAGGTCACTTGGAGTAGAACCAATTTATAGATCTTCTACTAATATTTAAATTCTAATTATTTTTGCTATTTTATTTGTTAGATCTATTATTATAGATGGATTGTTTTCTAAAATTCCATCATCTATTCCAATATCTACTATTTTTTGGATTGATCTAGGAACTTTCTTTATATTAACTATAGGGTCTTTTCCTGTTTTATTTACAGATGTAGTAATGAATGGAACTCTTGCTTTTTGAATTAATTTTGTGAAAGGATGATTTGGAATTCTCATTCCTAAAGTATTAACCCCTAAATTAACTTCATAAGGAACTACTGTTCTTTTTTGTTTTAGTATAAATGTAAATGGTCCTGGAAGTCTTTGAATATAATGTTTTTTAACATCAAAATTTCTATAAATCCAATTTTTATCGTAAGCTATGACAGAAAAAGGTTTGTCGCTTTTTTTTAATTTTCTAATTTTTTTAACAGAACTCTCATCCAAAGCATTACAACCCAATCCATAGATTGTATCAGTCGGATAAACAAATATAGATCCTTTTCTTATATGATTTATAATTTCTCTTTCTCTTATTTTTGAAAATTCAATTATTTTCATACTATAGAAGTAATGTGGTTTTCTTTTTTAAAACTTATTACATTATCAACAAATGTTTCTATTTTTGGTTCATGACTAACAATGATGATTTGTTTTAGATTCAACTCTTTTAATACAATTCTTATTCTATCTAATTGTTCATCTGAAAACCCATCTGTGGGTTCATCTAATATTATTAAATCATTAGTTTTTATACTAGTAATTAAATTATTAATAACTTGATTCAAAGATAGTCTATATGCTAATGCAGCTGCTGTTTTCTCTCCTCCACTTAAATAATTATAATCAATATCATGATTATTTTGTTCTATTAGAGGACTTAAATCTTGATTTAACCTAATCTTGATATCTTCAGTGTTAACTAATGTATAAAACCATTTTTGAAATAAAGAATTAAAATCATTATAAACTTTTAACATAATATTATTCTCTATTGTATCTAAAGAAATAATAAAATATTCCTCTAACCATTCTTGTATTTTTGTTAATTGTTCCATATCTTTTCTTTTAAGTTCTTTTCTTTCTATTTCATTAGTCAAATTCTCTATATTCAAATCTATATTCTTTTTTTCAATTTCTAAAATATTTTTGTTAATCTCCAAACTCTTTAATTCTTGTTGTAAATTTTCAATTTCTTTATTTTTTTCTTGAGTTTTTTCTTCTATATCCCCAAACTCTTTCAACTCTTTGTATAAAACTCCATTTCTAACATTTATTTCTGTAATTTCATTATTCAATCTTTTTTGTAATGATTTTAAAGATTCTACATCTGTTAACTTACTAGAAATAGAATCTAATTTGACTTTATTAATTTCATATTCTTTTTCTAAATTATTTAATTTCTCTATCTCTTGTTTATTTTCGTTTAGATTAGAATTCAATTCTAATTCTTTTTTTTCTAAATTATCAATTTTTTGTTTTTGATTAGAAACCAAATCTTGCTCTTTATTAAGAACATTATCTTTATAGTCTTTAGGAACCTCTTGTTTACAAACTGGACAAACATTTAAATCTTGGATTTCATCAATTATTTTAGAAGAATTAATTGTTATTATTCTTGCTCCACTCACTTCATTTTTAGTAGAACTTAATTCTAATTCTTGTTCTTCAATATTTTTTTTTATTTTATTTAAATCTCTTTCTACTTGTTCAATATTAATATTTATATTAACATTTTTGTTGATATCCTCAACCTCTCCTTCTATAACTTTAATTTTTTCATTGTCTTCTTTTATTCTTTCTAAGTTATTATTTAATTTTTGTTCATTTAATTCTAATTGAGTTCTAATACCACCTAATTTTTTGAAATCAGATTCAATTTTAGATAATTCTTGTTTTTTTGATCTAATATCCTTATTTAAAGAATTTAATTGTGGGGTTAATTTGATTATCCCTTCACTTAACTTTGTATTTTTTTCTTTTAAAGATTCCAACTCTTGTTGTTTTGAATTCAAGTCTAATAAATAACCTTGTAATTCTCTATTTTTTTCTTTTATTAAACTTATAAAAACTTTAGTGTTGTCTTTAATTGTTTTATATTTATCAATCCCAAATACTTTTCTTAAAGTTTCTAATCTTGTATCATTAGAAGCTAATAAAATTTGTTTCATCTCATCTTGTGGAGTATAAACTGTGTATCTATAAACTAAATCTTTATTTCTAGTTAACATATCTTTAGGATAATTTAATAAATCAAGAATAGCTTGTTTCAATTCAACTGGAGAAAGCTCTTTTTTCTCTCCATTAAATATAACATGCCCTGAATCTTGTGTAACAGTAGTTCCTCTCTTTAATGTTCTTTTAATAACTATTTTATCATTATTTATCTCAAAATAGAGTTCTACATATCCTTTATTAGTTCCATTTCTCAATAATGAAGCTCCATTCAAATTACCTCTTCTTAATCCAAATAAAGCAAAATCCATCGCTAACAATATAGAAGTCTTTCCAGAACCAATATTTCCAGTTAATAATGTAGATCCTTCTACAAAATCTATTTCTTGTTTAGTATAACTCCTAATATTTTCTAAAATAATTTTTTTAAGTAACATCTTTCCAAATATTATCTAATCTTAAAATTTTTATAACATCACTAATAATTCTAGATTCAAAATCTATTTTAGTTTCTCCATCTTCTCTTTCTCTTGATAATAGATTCATTAATTCATTACTAAATTTGATATCATTTAGATTAGAATTCTTTAAATTTTCTATTAATATTTTAGTTTCAATTTCTTCTACAGTCCCCCCTATTTTAGGAGCTTCAAATTCTTTACTTTCTAATTTATTTGTATTTCTTAATATTGAATAAGCATTAGCTTTTTGTGTTATCTCTCTAAAATTTATATCTGAAGGTTTGCCTGAACTTAAAGTACCTTCAATTCTTATTGTTATAATTTTATCTTCAACATCTTTTAAATTATCAATTAATTCTTTTTCAATTTGAGAAGGAATTTGATTATTAGCATCAATTAACAAAGAACTAACTTCTTTTATTTTAATAGAGATGTGTTTAGTTATATTATTTGTTACATCTACTATAAAGAAACCTCCTTGTTTCAACTCTTCCAATTCTTTAAAATTATTAGGAAATAATGGTCCAGGATAAGCAATAGTTCCATAACCTTCATGTTGTTTAGCATAAACAAAATGTGGGTGTCCTCCAGCATAATAATTAAAGTTTTTAGGAAGTAAAAACATAGAATAAGCTTCTACATTCTCTAAATCTCTTGGTTTCAACTCTTCTAATAAAGCATGAAACATAAAAATTTTATATCCAGATTCTTTTTCTAATGATTCTTTATTCAACATTAAATAATCTTGTTTTTCTAACCCCCTTCTTCTCCCATACAATCCAGTTATTTTTACATTTGTTTTGTCTATAGTAAATTCTAAATTATTATCTTTTAATTTCATTACATTTTCTAATAATCCAGCTTTTTCTAGAACATCTAACATTGTTTTTCCAGAAACAGAATAATCATGACTTCCAGGAATTACATAAACTGAAATGTTTAAATCATGGGCTTTTCTTAATGTATCTGCTACTTCTTTTATCAACTCAATATCTGGCAGAGATGTATTGAATAAATCTCCAGCTATTAGTATAAATCCTACATTTTCTTTTATAGATTGAAAGATTGCTTCTTTAAAATGTAAAATACTTAATTTTTTTAATTCTGGTTCCCTCCAACCTCCAACATGACAATCAGCTATATGTGAAAATTTCATAACTTTAAACTAAGCTAAGAATTTATAAAAATTGATATGATTTAATATGATAGTTTAAATTAAAGAATAAAAAATTCATAATTCTATTATAAATAATTTATCTTACAAATTTAACAGAATTTTTTTCTAAACTACAATCATTAATATCTAAAAGTTCATCTTCTTTATGGGTAAAGGAGACTATTTTGGAAATACTTGGATTTAAAGTTGCTAAATTTTTACTTTCATTATAACGTGATTTAGAATCACTCTTAAAAATTACTTTCATGAATAAATCAACTTTTTTATCTCCAATATTTTCTACACTTAATTTATCTTTGCATGTGCTTATTAGTAATATCATTTTATTTTTACCACCTTTTTCAATAATATTTCAACTACCTCAGAAGGAGATTTATTTTTAAGTTCTGATGTAGTTGCATAATCTGGAACAGGGATTTTTAGAGGATCTTCTTTTTTCTCAACATCAACTTTATCTTGTTTCTTAGTAAAACTAGATTTATATCCACATTCTGGACAAAACTTAAACTCTTTTTTTAAACTTGCTTCACAATTATAACACTTCATTTTCCTATATTTTTTTAAATAAAAAGAGATATATAACTCTTTTCAATCCATAAGAAACTTTAATTTATGAATAATTCTATATGTCACTACTACTAAATAAGTAAAATAGTAATATTTATAAATAGGTAAATTAGACTATATGATAGTAAGATAATCATATTTTAAGATTTATGGAAGAATAAAATGGTAGAATATTGTTGTATTGAAGGATGTGAAAGAAATCCAGAATACTCTATTAGATGGGAAGAATTAAGAATAGTTATGGATTCTCCAGTATATCAAGAATTAGTAAAAACAGGAGAGTTAAGAGTAAGAGAAGAGTAGTTCTATATCATTAAGATGTCAAGAGTTATGCAATCAATTGAAGAATTGAAATTAGAAGGAATAGAAGAACATCTTAGATACTCAAGAGAAGTAGAAGATGCAAATGAGGGGTGGGATAACTTATTTTTGAACATTCTAGCTTTACCAAATGAACAACTTAGATCAAGCTATTTTCATAGATTAAATAAAGAAAGAGGTTATAGAAATTAAAAAAATGAAAAATAAGATTATAATTTTGTTGTTATTAAGCTTAGTATTTGTTAGTAGTTGTAGCTTAGGATTAGAGGGCATTACAGGAAGAGTTGTATTAGAAAATACTTTAAATGAAGAAGAAGAAAATGAAAGATTAGAACTTATTGAAGAATTAGATAGATTACTTGAAGAAATAAATTCTCCATTTATAGACCTAGAAACTAGAGAAAATAAACATATTTTTAATTTTTTGCTACCTAAAAGATCTGGAACTTATGCTCCTTATTATGAAGTATATGATCAACCAATAAAAATTGATTATGAAATAGAAAGTGATTGGATTGTTTCAATTTATTTTTTAAAATCTGAAGAAGATTGGAGAAAAAGTACTAAATTAGATGGTGTTGAAGAAAACTTTGAATTTTTTTGTGAAAGTAGAGGAAAAAAATTAAAAGGAAGTTGTGAAATTGATTCAGGAGGTTTTGGAATAATTAATTCAGGAAGTAATATAATTAATGTTAGTATGAACTTAACTATAGCCCCAATCAATAAAGAATAAAAAATGAAACTTAAAGACTCTAAATTAGAAAAAGCCATGGAAACTCTTATTATAAGGAATATTCAAAGAGAGATTGAAGGTTTAGTTTACAACCCTGGTTGAAAAAATGAAGGTGGTCTGTTAGGTATTAGGATAGCTAATTTGAAAGAAAATGGAAATAAAGCTAAATATTTTGATATGTTAAGATATAGATATGACTCTTTAGAAGCAAACAAAGGTTTATAAACAGTAAATACAAAATAGTAAGATAAGGTACAGTGAGAGAGCACTTGTAAACAACATTTCGCTTTTTCTTTAAGGTGCTTAAAATATAAGAGATAGAAAAATGAAATTTGAAGATTTTAAATTAGATAAAGATTTGTTAAAAAACATTAACGATCTAAAATTTGTAGAACCAACACAAATACAAGAAAAATCCATCCCCCATATACTTGAAGGGAAAGATGTAGTTGGAGAATCAGCAACTGGATCTGGAAAAACATTAGCTTTTGGTTGTGGAGTTCTAAAAAAAGTTTCTCCAAAAAAAGGATTACAAGGATTAATATTAACTCCAACAAGAGAATTAGCAGAACAAGTAAAAGAATCTATAAAAAATTTAGCAAGACACACTCATCTGAATATTATTTCTATATATGGTGGGGTAGACATAAAAAAACAAATTTATAATCTTCCAAAAGCAGAAATTGTTATTGCGACTCCTGGAAGATTACTTGATCATTTAAAAAGAAAAACTGTTGATCTATCTAAAGTTAACATATTAGTTTTAGATGAATGTGATAGGATGTTTGATATGGGATTTAAAGAGGATATAGAACAGATTATTAGAAAATGTCCAAAAGAAAGACAATCTTTATTCTTCTCAGCAACTATATCTTCAGAAATAAAAAAATTAGCTAATAATTATTCAAATAATCCAATTAGAGTATCAGCTAAAATAATGGTAGATCCTGAAAAACTTAAACAAGTTTATTACAATACTCCTAGAAACATGAAGTTATCTTTACTTGTCCAATTATTGGAGATGGAGAAATCTGGGTTGGTAATGGTATTTTGTAATACTAGAAGAAATGTTGATTTTGTGGTTAAAAATCTCAAAGTAAATAATATTAAAGCAATAGCAATTCATGGTGGGATGGCTCAAAATAAGAGAAACAACACTATTGAGATGTTTAATGGAAATAAATTTGGAGTACTAGTTTGCACGGATGTTGCAGCAAGAGGATTACATATTGATAATGTTTCTCATATCTATAATTATGATATTCCAAGAGATCCAAAAGATTATGTTCATAGAATTGGAAGAACAGCAAGAGCTGGTGAGGAAGGAAAAGTAGTTAATTTACTAGCAGAAGATCATTTTGGTAATTTTTCTTTGATAAAAAGAAATTATCCTAATTTTGATATTAAAAAAATGGGAAACATTCATGTTAAAAAAATTAAGTCATTAAGAACAGATAACTTTCAAAAATTTGGTTCTAGAGGAAGAAGTAATTTTAGAAGATCAAATTCTAGGGGAAATTTTAGAAGAAATAATGATAGAAAAGATGATTCTAGGAGAAATTTTAGAAAAGGTAATGATGAAAGAAATGATTCTAGAAGATTTCAAAGAAGAACTACAACCCAAAGTCATAGAAGAAGATAATAAATAATCTTATTAATTCTTAAATCATTTTTAGGTGTTTCAGTTATATCATGGTCTATGTTTATAGTAATGTCATCATTATGGTTGGTTTAGGAGATATTACATAAAGCAAAGCCAATAATACTTGCCACCTCACTTTCTATTGTACTTCAAGGATTAATTGTTCTAGGTGTTTTACTTAACTAAAGAAAAGTTTATAAAATTTGTATAATGTTAAATATTGAGTAAGATAAAACAAGGAGGAATAAAATGCAACAACAAAATCCAACATCTAATGTAAACCAACAAGTTAACCCTACAACTATGAATTCTACTCAAAGTAAAACACAAGTAGTAGACTCTCCAAAAAAAGAAAATTGGATTGTTTATGGATTAATAGTTTTAGGTGTAATTATAATTACATTTGGGGTATATTGGTTTTTTTTAAGATAATAAGATGGAAAAAGAGATTACATTAGAAGCGGAGAAAAAATATAGTATTTGTACTTGTGGTAAAAGTAAAGTTATTCCTTTTTGTGATAATACTCATAGAGAATTAAATGAAAAAACTGGTTGTAGTTATAAATCATTAAAGATAACACCTAAAAAAAAGATTATTATTACTCTATCTTCAAGTAATTGGGAGGATAAAGAAGAAAACTAAAATCTTAATTATTAATTGAATATATAAATAATATTAATGAAATGATTAAAAAGATAACACCTAAATAGGGATAATGCTTCTTATCTCTTTCTAAATTATATTTGATATAAGATGTAATGTGTAATTTTTTAGCTAAATAAAATGATAATTTCCAAGCTTTTTCTGGAATGATTAAAAAAGATAAACCTGCTACAAGAAAAATGCCTGATCTAATTAAATTAATATTATCCATACTATATTAAATAGTTAGATATATTTATAATCTCTCCTCTTCTAAAAATAATATGAAAACAAAATTTACTATATTCATAATATTCTTATTATTAATTTCAACAGTAGAAGCAGTTGATTATCCAAAATTAAATGAGTTTGTAACAGATAATGCAAATTTAATTTCTCCAGAAGATGAACAAAAGATTATTGAGATAGCTAAAAAAATAGAAAAAGAAACTAGTGTAGAGATAGCAATAGTAACTATAAAATCATTAGAAGGGTTAGATAAAGAACAATATGCTTTGGAATTATTTGAACAAGCTGGAATTGGAAAAGAAGACAAAGATAATGGATTATTAATATTAGTAGCAATAGAAGAAAGAGAATATAGAGTAGAAGTAGGTTATGGATTGGAAGGATTGATTCCAGATAGCTCTAAAGTAACTATAGGAACAAGAATTTTAGAACCAAATTTCAAAGAAGATGAATTTGGAAAAGGAATTTATGAATCCTTAATAATTATTCAAGATATATTAGGAGGTGAAGGAGAGATATTATCAAGATATCAATCAACTTATACAACTAATAGAAGAGGAATTAGTCCAATAACTTATATTTATTTGATATTTTTCATTATTTCGATTACAGGTAGTCTATTTGGAAAAAAAGGAAGAAGACATGGATTTTTATTCTTTCCTTTAATCATTCCAGGTGGTGGATGGAATGGAGGAACCGGGGGCTTTGGATCAAGTGGATTTGGAGGTTTTGGTGGGGGAATTTCAGGTGGAGGAGGTTTCGGAGGGAACTTTTAAAAATTTTAATATATACATAAAGGAGTAAAAATGGAAGATACAATACAAAATTTAAAAAAAATATTAAAAGAAAATCTGATTACTGTAGCTGAATATGGTAAAAAAGATAAAACTCACTTAATAATTCTAGAAAAATTAGATGCTAGTATATTAAATGAAGTTAAACAAGAAATAAAAACCTATCATAAAAAAACAAAGAAATATCCATTATTATTAACAAAAGAAGAATTAACTGATGGATTAGATGTATTTCCATTAGAATTTCTAAATATTAAGTTAAATCATAAGATATTATATGGTGGGGGAATACTAAAAAATCTAAAATTTGAGAAAAAATTTGTACGAAGAGAGTTAGAATTTGAATTTAGATCAAAATTAATAAATTTAAGACAAGGTTATTTAGAAGTTGAAAATAAAAAACAATATAAAATAATAATAGAAAAAGCCATTCCAACATTACTACCAATACTAAATGGATTGTTATTTTTAAAAGATGTAGACATTCCAGAATCACAAGATGAAATATTCAATTTAGTATCTGAAAAGTATAAAGTAGACATAAGTATATTGAAAAATTTAGAAACTTTAACTAATGAAGAAGAGTCAATTAAAGATCTAATAAATTTACTCTCAGAATTAGGAGAGACATTAGATGAAATGAACATATGAGTATATTTAAAAACTAAGAAATAACAAAAATAAGATGAGAAGAATGAAGAAAAACACTAAGATTATAATTGGTGTAGTATCATTTGTATTAATCTTAACTTTTTGGTATGTTGGAATTTATAATAGTTTGATTACTTTAGATGAAACAGTAAATGAAAAATGGGCTCAAGTAGAGAACCAATACCAAAGAAGAGCAGATTTAATTCCTAATTTAATAAACACAGTTACTGGAGCAAGAGATTTTGAAGCAGAAACTCAAGCTGAAATAGCAAGATTAAGAACTCAAGCAACTCAAATTAAAAATGATGTAGCTAAAGGTTTAGCTCCTAGTCAATTAAATCAAATGGATAGTAGAATGGGTTCTGTTTTAAGTGGATTAAATATAGTTGTAGAAGCATATCCAAATTTAAAAGCAACTGAGAACTTCTTAGCTTTACAATCTCAATTAGAAGGAACAGAAAATAGAATATCAACAGAAAGAATGAGATATAATGAAGCTGTAAAATTATTCAATATTAAGATAAAAAGAATTCCAAGTAAATGGGTAGCATCCCAATTAGGCTATGTAGATAAAGAATTCTATGAAATTGAAGAAGGAACTGAAGAAGTCCCATTAGTTGAATTTTAGTTTTTATTCTTTATAGTAAAGTTATTAAGTTTTTCATTTTTAGAGATTATTATGCAAGAAAGAGTAACAAAAGCAGTAATAACAGCAAGCTACAATGATGATGGCAAAGAAAGTCCTATTAGAGATAAAGTTATGTATCAAGCACAAAAAGAAAGAGAAAAAGGCTATAAATTTCTTAATCATCTTATTTTAAGGGACACTAAAGACCATAGAGTTACTAAATTTAATCTTTTATTAGCTGAAATCCCTATAATCTCTCATGTTTTGTATAACGCATCTAGAACCTCTTTAGAAGAAATAACAGTTGTAGGAGATGAAGTAACAAAAACTAATGTAGGGGCTTTCTCAGAATATTTTAAAGATTCAAGATTTAGATATGTTGATGAAGGTCCTCCAGAAGAATGGAAACTTTCAGAAACATTAAGAAAAGGAGATTCTGGAGGTCAAGTAGTATTAACTTTAATGGGTGATTTGCCTTTAGCATGGAACCTAGAACATATTTTACATGACCCAGACATCCCTAACTATGATGCAATTTTTGATCTTAATACTAAAAGAAAAGTTGGAAAACATTTTCCAAGATACTACCATTTTAGGATAAGACATAAAGGAGTTAACTGGCTTGCAAAAGAACCCAATCTTTATTTAATGGACATAGGAAAGATAGAATATGTAGCAGATTTAATGTATAGTGGTAGAAAAACTAATATGGGTGAAGGGAGATGGAAACTATTTGAAAAATTATTTATTGAAAATGGTAAGTGGAAAATTACATTAGATGGATTGGGTAAAGTATATTCAGCTCAAATAGCTTTTAATTTAATAGCAGGAAGAGAACTACTTTTAAAACCAGAAAAAATTCAAAAAGTAATAAATGATTTAGCTGGTATAAAAACAAGATTTAAAGCAGACAATAATCAACCAGGAACATTAGAAGATATAGATTCTTTAGAAGACTGGGCTTATATTTATGATATGTTGTCAGAAGCAAAAGATAAATATTATCCTTATTTTTCAAAATTAAGAAAATTTTCAGAAGATGTTATGCCTGAACTTAAAAGAAAACATGAATTTTATTATGGTTTTAAGGATTATATGAATTCTTTATTTAAAGAATATGATCTTCTAGAGCCTTTTGTTAGGAAGGGTGTATTTGAAAATCCATTTACCTCCAATAAAATAGACTCTTCTACAAGGAATAGAGTAAAAAGAATGATGAAACTTAATATTTTAGCCCATGGAAGATATAATAGAAGATTTTAGAAGAAGATAAATATTTATATTAAGAAAATTAATGGAAATTGTGAGGGAATTTAGAAAATGAATGGAAAAAACTAAAATTAAAAAGAAAACATTATTCTTAAAAATTTAATTTATTCTAAACAACAACACTCTTTCCATTACTCATGATCTTAACTTCTTTTTTAGAATATCCAATATCAAAAGCTAAAGAAGCTAAATTATTTAATTTTTCGCTGGGACCATGAGCAGGAATAATATTTTGAGGCTTGATCATATTAATTAAATCTCTTAAATCTTCTCTATAAGCATGACCACTTGAATGAACGTCTTTAAACACTCTAACATGTTGATTTTTTAAATTTCTTTCTAACTCTCCTCTATTCTTTAGATTAATTTCAGCTGGAATAGTTCTATTTGAAAAAATAACATGATCATCTTTCATAAAATTAAAAGGGAGTTGTTTAGTGGCTAATCTTGTTAATATTGAATTAGGCTCCCCTTGTCCTCCAGTACATACTATCAAATAATTATCTCTTCCTTGTTTTTCTATTTCAGCTAATTTTCTTTTAACTTGGGCTCCATATCCAACAACATCGCAACTCTTAGAAAAATTAATAAGTTTAACAGCTTCTGCTGCTTTAATATATTTATTCATAGATCTTCCAAGAAAAACAACTTTTCTATTTAATTTTTGTCCAAATTCAGCCATAGATTTTAGTCTAGCAATATGAGAAGCAAAACTTGTTGTTATGATAGCATTTCCAGTATTCTCCACCCCTAACATAACATCTTTTAACATCTCTCTAGCTACTTTCTCACTTGGTGTCTTACCATCTTGATGAGCATATAGAGATTCGACAATTAAAGCTTTTACATTTCCTTTTCCAATTTGTTTTAATCTTTGGAAATTTGGTTTTTTTTCAATAACTGGGTTGTTATCAAATTTAAAATCATTAGCATATAATATTGTTCCTTCTTTAGTATGTAATGCAACTAATGAAGTTTGTAAAGTAGAATGAGTAACATGAATAAACTCTAATTCTATATTATTAACTTTGTAAGTAGAATTAGGATTCATCTTTATTAATTTATTTTTTAGATTAACTCTTTCATTTTGCAATTCTGATTTTAGAACTTCTAGAGTATATTGGGATCCTATAATTGGAGCATCATAATGAGGAGCTAGATAAGGAACAGCACCTATATGATCTAAGTGACAATGTCCAAGAACTATAGCTTTAACTTTATCTTTGTGTTTATTTAGGATATTATCATTAGGAATCGCTCCTAGCTTAATCAAACCCTCAGTTGTAAGATTTTTTCTCTCTCCACCTTGTTCTTCAAAATCAATTATTGCTGGTAGAAATACACCCATATCTAGAATTATTATGTCATTTCCTATTTTTACTGCAGACATATTTTTGCCAACTTCACTATAACCTCCAACACTGAAAAATTCCATTTATATGAAAAAAGAAAAAGGGTTTTTATAGCTATCTATTTAGATATAAAAGTTTCACTGAACTCTTCATGTAATAGGCTACCATCTGAACTTAGGAGACTATGTCTATATATTACCCCTTCTCTTTCATCTTCTTCGATGATACGATATAAATTACCTTCTTTATTAGAATAAACAAGTCTTTCAAATCTAGCTTCCTCACAGTACTCTTTCTAAATTCATCATACTCTCTTAAATTTTTTTGTAAGAAAGATTAACTTTGCAAATTGCAAGGGATACATAAGAATACTTAGTAAACTATATTCTATTTTTTTGTGCCCATTAAAATCAAGCTCTAACGGTTCCAATTTTTTAGTTTTTTTAACAAACTTTAATATATTCTGATAATACTCTGTTACATAATAAGCTCCATAGTTTATTTTTCCATTCTTAGAAGTACAAATTCTACCTCCAATATTTTCAGTTATTACTAGAAAATTATTTTTGCCATATTTTTTCAAGTGATGGGCACACCCAATTCCAGACACCCCTCTCCCAATTATAATTATATCATACTCTTTTTTCATAAAACAACAAAAGAAAGAACTAATTATAAATCTTACCTAATCAAAATAGAAACAATAAAAATCAAAACTGTTAACGCGGCTGAAATCAAACAATAAAAACAATAATTCTTGAGAATTTTTGCCTGTATATAAGTCAAAAAGCCTGAGAATAAAACTCCAAGTCCTGATCCAATTAGTAATATATTCTTAATCAATAAACTCCCATCATACAATAGATAGATTCCAATTACGAAAGCAGAAAGGTAAAATATCAAGCCTAAGATTTCATTCTTAATTCCAAACGTTTTTCCATAATCACTTTCAACAACATCACTACAATTATCTCCTATAGGGCAGACAAGCTTCTTTTCTCTCTTAAAGTGTTTATATGTTAGATATCCAGAATCAATAATTCCTAGTAATGCTAAAACAATCAAGGAAACAATAAACTGAATTTCCATTATTTTCCTCCTTCACATGTTAAAACAGAAAGAGCAATTGCCATAAACAAAATAGCAACATCTCTAAAAACAATATCTAAAACAAAAATATTTCCAACCACTATTAACAACATTGTAACAGCTGCAACAACAGAGGCCCAAAATATCTTCTTATTAGATAAAAGCCAGAGAGCTAATAAAATCTCATAAACTGAGAAAGCCATAAGAAAAGTTTCTCTGCCCGATTCTATAAATCCAGGAATAAATCCTATCCAATTATTTGGCGTTATAAAAGCAGTGATTGCAGCATATAAGAAAACAATAGCTAAACCGACTCTTAATAGAAAACATCCAAATGTCTTATCACAATACTCTCTTTTTGCCATCTTAAATCTTAACTAACAATTATCTTTCCGCCCAAAGCAGCTCTTAAGTGATCATGATATTGCCAAACTCCCTCTTCATTAAATGTGAAGCTCCAACTCTCTTCTTTTTCTAATCCCCGACAAGCATCAAATATTTCTCCTTCTTCAGCTGTTCCACATTTTTCTACTCCAGATCCAGGATAAACAGTATGTGTTGGATGAATATCACTAGCGGGCCAGCTCTTTCTATTAGCTTTATTAACAAAAGTCACAGTATCTCCTTTATTTATAGTCAGAACAGGTGGATTAAATCCAGAATCCATGATCCTTACTGTCTTTGTCTGAGAAACAACTCCTTCTGGCCCCCCTATAACTTCATCACTTCCAGGAGCAGAAACTCCAGCAACATCCCCTAACGAGTCTCCTAAATCAATATCATCTCCGTTTCCAGAAAAAACAAATATCCTTATTAGAACAATCAAAATAACAATAATCGTAATCCATAATCCCTTTCCCATTTCACAATTAACAAGAGTTAACTTATAATGGTTTCGTTAACTCTCTAGACTCTATTTACAAAATCAAATTACCCAGCTTAAGAAGAACAATCCTAAAGCAACAACCATTGTAACTGTGTACCATTGCTTGCTCCAAGCAAGAACTTTAGCCCCATCAAAAGGCATAACTGGAATCATATTGAAGGCAGCAAGTAAAGCATTAATTGTAAATCCAAAGCCACTTATGATTCCCAAAATTCCTGTTGAGTAAAACAATCCAAGTATCATAAACAGAACAGCAAGAACAATATTTGTTACAGGCCCAACAAGGCTAATCTTTCCATTTCTCTCAAAACACCTATTAATCATTTATTTACAGATTCCATTTAACACTATTTTTCATTAAATTTATAAAACTATCTTTCATTAATTTTATTTTAAGATTTTAAAATATATCTCATAACATCTTCTACACCATAATCTATCCCATGTTCTTTAACAAGAGCTTTTACAACAGAAAAATCAGAACCAGAAGTAACTAAGGGAACTTCTCCTGGAGACCCTAAACCAACAGTAGAAGTTAATGCATTACATAAACATACTTTATCTATTGTATCTTCAACATTCCCTCCATCCTTTTCATATCTCTCAAGATCATCTGCAGGACAACGTGTATCTACTTCTCCATCTCTTTCATAAAGCTCAACAAGATAACCAAGATTGCATATACGTTCTCTTTCATCATATATCTCCTTTTGAGATAATGTATCTTTTACTTGAACTACTTTAAGTGGAAAACCAGTAGGAGAAGCAATTGGGCTTGTATGTGCTTCTGTACCACCCATAATCTCTTGTATAACTTTTCTTTTTAATTTTGGTTCTATTCCAGATTCTCTAGAAAAAGCAAAAGGTGTACCAACTTGAATACCATCAGCTCCCATTTCTAATGCTTCATTTAATTTATTTGCATAACCTCCCGCTAACCAATAGGGTTGTATTGTATTATTTTTTCTTTGAGAATTTTGTCCTAACAACATATTTAGTTTACCCTCATCTATCTCATCTTTTTTCCCATAATTCGGTTCACCTTTTTCATTTAATTCTTTAGATCTCGCAGGAGCATTATGACCTCCAGCTATCTCTCCTTCGAAAACATAACCATCTGATTGAGGTACTGCTTTTACACCTAAATGGTTTGAAACAATTCCTAGAAAGAAAGGAATGTCTAATTTTGGTTGTTCAGATAATACTTTTGGATCAAATTCTAATAAATAATCTTTACCATCAATAACTGGAATTGATATTTTTGAATTTTTTCCTTCTGAAATATTTTCCATTACTTCAGGAATCTCTTTTGGAAGACCAGCACCAATTAAAACAACATCAACATCAGCAATCATAGCTCCATAAATTGAAGGCATTAATGGCCATTGAATCTTATGTAAATAATTAATACCAACGGGATTACTATGTCCTTGTTTAGCAAGAAATACTTCGACAAAATTAGAAACAATAAGCAATTCTTCAAGATTTGGACCTCTTGAACTATCTTTCAAACTTAATATACCTTTACTATCTTGTTTAAATCTAGGATAAGGCGCAGGATGATACTTTGCAGTTTTTGATTTTCTTCCTTTTTTAAAATATTTATCAATAATCTTTTGAGTTAATTTTTTATCTGGGAAATTTTCTAATGCAAATATAAGTTCTACATCAAGCTTATGGTCTTGAAGTCTACGTACCATTATTGTATCAAGTGCAGTTCCAGAAACAACGCCTAATCCTCCTCTAGAAGAAACTTTTCTTGCTAAACGAAAATTAGAAACCCCTGCACCCATTCCACCTTGTATTACTTCCTTTTCAAGTTTTAACATCTCAAACAATATAGAAAGTATCTCGAAGTTTTAATAGTTTTTTAAAAAAGTAGATAATATCTCAAAATTTTATAGTATCTCCAATTTTCATAGATATTGGATTTGTAAATTCCAAAATATATTTAGCTTTTTTTCTTGGAATTATTAAAGGAGTAAAAGGTTTTAAATTTTTTTTAATATCAACTATTTTTTTATTTTTGTCTAACCAAACAACATTTATTGGATAAAAAACAAATAACATATCAATAGAAGCACCCATTCTAGATTCTTTATTTAATTCAAAAATTAATACATTATTAGATCTCTTAGAAAACCTTAATCCAATAAACTGAGATATTGGATCTTTATAAATTTGATAATTTTTAATGACTCTCTTCATTTATGTTTTAATAGATGCAATCTTTCTCTAGTAGCTGATATTATCATTAAAATTAACCCTAAAACTAAAACCATTGGAAACAATTTTTGTATAAAGAATGGAACTATGATTAAAATCAACCCAAGAAAGAACATAATTTCAAATGTTGAATGAGGTGTTTTCATAATATTATTGTTTATTTATTATTTATTAATCATTGTTTTACTTTTATAATAGTAAATCAAAGAAAGAAATTGTTATATATTGATAGAAAATATATAAAATAGTGAAAAAAAGAGCTAAAAACAAAAATAAAGAATTAGGATTCAAAAAAGAGTTGTTTATAATACTATTAATTTTCTTATCTATCTTATTATTCTTCTTAATAGAGCCAAAATATACTGGATTTGTTGTATTTCAACCATCTACACATAATTGGACATTCGATGATTCTAATGATTATACATTTAATTCTAATTTAATTAATTTAACAAATGGAGAAGTTAATTTAACTCATTTTAGTACATATAGAATATTTGGTAGTGAATTTGAAGAAACTCCTCCAGTAAGTCGTTCAAGCAAAAAAACAGAAGATAGTGTGAAAAGTGAGGAAGTAGGAAAACAAGAGAAGATAGTTGAGGTTGAAGAAACACAGAAACAAGAAGAAACAACAGAAGAATCTAAACAAAAAGAAGAAAAAATAGAATTAAAAGAAGATATAAGTTCAGAAATAACAGGTAATACAACTAAAAATGTTAATATGCAGAATATGAGAACAATCACATCAATAGTTATAATATTAATTGTAGCTATCTCTTTTATATTAAGAAAAAAATTAAAGCCATTTTCTAATCTTAAAAAATAATAACATTAAAACAACAGTTATTAACATAAAACCTAAAGAAAACCAAAATCCATAATCATGTTGAGATAATGGTAAAACTCTAAAATTCATACCATAAATTCCAGAAATTAACATTGGTATCAAAAGTAAAGACGCTATAACTGTAAAACTTTTCATAACCTCATTAAGTTTATTAGAAATAGAACTTAAATGTACTTCTAACACTCCAGTTAATCTATCTTTTATCAATTCTTCAGTATCTATAAGCTGAGAAAGTTCAATAAACAACATATTAAACAAAGTTTTATTCTTTAAGATTGGTATTGCACCACTGATTATATGTTCTACAACTTCTCTATCACCTGATAAAGCCTTTCTTAGATAAATTATATTTTTTTTCAAAGCAAATATTTGCCCCATATTACTCTCAGCTCTTATTGCTTTCTCTTCTATTTTATCTAGTCTATCTTCAATATCTTCTAAATTCTGTGAAAATTCTTTAATCAATCCTGAAAAAATTTCATATACTATCTTATTTACATCATTTGGTGTTTCCTCTTCCATTAAAGTTTGTAATGAAAGTATTTCTTCTCTATGAATAGTCATCACAAAATTTTTAGAAATAATTATTCCTATAGGTGTTATTGAAGTTTTACTAACAGATCTAAAGATTATTAAGCTATATTTATCTTTTTTATCTATTCTAGGCTTTTCTCTTCTATCTAAAGCACATTTTAAATCATGTTGGATTAATTTTGTTTTTTCAATTATTTTATTCAATTCTTCACTAGTAGGATTTGAGACATCTATCCAATAAAAATTCTTAGAAATATTAATTTTATCAATATCATGAAGTATCACACTCTTTTTTTTGATGCTTAATACATGAAGCATATAGAAATGAAATTTTACTCATATAAATATTTATTGATTAGATTCCCTTAAATGCATTAATCCAACTAAAAAAGATAAAGCAGCAATTGGGATAATCATTAGTTCTATTCCTAAATAAAACAGATCAAATGGTATTATCTCTAATTTACTTGAGATAGACTCAAAAATATTTAAAGAAGAAGATAAATCAAAAGCTATTACAATAGTTATAAAAAACAATCCTATCAAAACTAAGTTTAATACCTCTTTAATATTCTCTTTTTTCTCAAATTTTTTTGATTTAATCATTAAAAAAATAGCAATTATTATTAAAATAAAAGACATTATATCTATTCCAAAAAGAATTTCATTTATCATATTCTTGACTTTCTCCTTTGAAGTTTTAACTCTTCCCTTTCATCTTCAAATTTTTCTTCACGATCTTCTAATCTATCTAATCTATCATAATATTGTTTTCTTTTTAATTTTAGTTTTTTCCATTCATTTTCTAATGTTTTTTTATCTTTATTTATTGTAGATCTATAAGAATCTAATCTACTCGTATCTCTATTTAATTTATTCTGTTTAATATCAATATCTTTGTATCTTTTTCTATCATTATCAAGTTTTTTCCTCATATCTTGTATTTTTTTTGATTCTTTTTCTAATCTACTTTCTTCTTTTTTTAATTTTTTATTGAATTTCTCTAAATTATCTCTCTCTTCTTCTAACTCATCTTCTCTACCATAAAATTCATTTTCTTTTTTTGATAAGTTATCCTCTCTTTGTTTTGATTTTAACTTTAAGTTATTCAAATCTTCTTTATCTTCTAACAAATCTTCTCTATCTTCATGTAGTCTATCTTGATCTTTTAAAAGTCTATTTTTAGATTTATTCAATGATTTTTCTTCTTGCTTAATCAATGATCTTCCATAAACTAAACTTTCTTTTAATTCATCTAATTTTTTAAATTCTAATTCTAATTTTTTCTTTACTTCTTCTATCTTTTTATTTTCTGACTCTAAATTTTGTTTAGATTTATGTATTTTTTTATTTTCTGAAGTTATTTGTGAATTTAGATCTTCAACCTCTTCCTTCTTGTCTTCTAATTCATCTTCTAAACTAATAACTTTGTCTTCTCTTTGTCTTAACTTTAATTTTAGATTGTTAAAAGATTCTTTATCACTTAATAGAACTTCTTTGTCTTCATACAACCTATCTTGATCTGTCCATAACTTATCTTTAGTCTTATTTAACCTTTTTTCCTCTTGTTTAATAAATAATTTGTCATTAGACAAACTCTCTTTTAATGTTTTTAATTTTTTATTTTCTGACTCTAAACTTTGTTTTGATTTCTCTACTTTTCTCTTTTCTGATTCTATTTGTAGATTTAAATCTTCAACTTCATCTTTTTTATCTTCTAAATCACCCTCTAAATTTACAACTTTTTTTGTTCTTTGCTTTAAATCATCTAAAACATTCTTTTCTTTTTCTTTTAAACTGTCTAATCTAGGTCTAATATTTTTTTCTTCTCTTTCTAGTTTCCTTCTCTCAGATTTTATTGTTGATTCTTGTTTGTTTGAATCTTCTTTCTTTTGGTCTAATGATAATCTTTCTTTATTCAATTCTCTTTCTCTATCTCTAAATGATTTTCTTTCTTCTTTTATCTTTTCTAATCTTACTTCTAATTTTTTACTACTTTCTTCTATAACTTTTTTTTCAACCCTAATCTTAGTTCTTTCTTTCTCTAATGATTTTTTCTCTCTTTCTAATCTTCTTATTTCAGGCATTATTATTTGTCTATCTATCTCATCTTTCATTGGATTATCTACATTTGGATCTAATAATCCTTCTACTTGTAATTTTCTTTGATCACTATTTATCTTAAACTCTCTACTTGTAAAAGCAACCAATCCCAATAATATTATGAATTGCAAGCTAGATTGTAATGGCAATCTTACTAAATCTAGACTAGGGAAAAAAGAAAAAGCTCTCACAATAAAAACTAATCCTAATAACATAGAAAAAGTTACAATATTTTTAAGTTTAAACAAGTCTTCCTTACCTTGATTCTTTAGATTAAACCAGAGTAATACAGCTATTAAGAACAGTATAGAATAGATAAAACCTTGATAACTAGCTAATTGATTTAATACTTCTAACACCATTTTATCACTTTAGTATAGTATACTATTGTTACTATTTAAATTAAATGATATATAAAGTTTTTGCTAATTTATCACTTATTATTTTCTTTAACTTATCCATGACTATACCAAAATACTAATTTATCTTTTTCCTTAGAATCTAATCTTACAAAACCAAATCTAACAAATTGTACAACTTCATTAACTTTTAATTTTTTAATATCTTTTTCAGCCAATCCACTTATTATTTGTTTATCTGGCATCAAAACTTCTACTTTAACCAAATCTTTAGAACAAGGCAACCAATGAATTAATTTAGCATTTAATTTTTGGTCTAATTCTTTAGATAAAAATTCATTATTCTTAAAGTTAAATAAATGCATTAATCTATATGGTTTATTTTTTTCAATCTTATCTTTAATATAAAATTCATTATCAACTTTAAATTTTCTAAATCCTAATTTTTTATTATCTGGATGAAAAGGAACTTTTACTTCTGATTTAAGAGAGTTGATTATCTTAATTTTTATTGGATCTTCAACAAAGAAGTATCTTTTAGCTTCTTTTTCTAATAATCTTTTGTTATGCATTATTAGATCATTCCACTCCAACTCTGATTCAGATTTGGAAATTCCTGTAGATAAAACGAAATTCTTCAAAGCTTCTGGTTTAAAACCTCTCCTCCTTAAAGCTACAATTGTTATTAAACTTGGATCATCCCATCCAATCAATTCTTTATTATCTATTTTTTCTCTAATTACTCTTCCAGAACTAGACACCCCTCTTAAATTAAATCTAGCTAACTCATACATCTGAGTTTCTTTAAATCCTAAACTCTTTTGTATAAATCTGTGTAGTTCATTTCTTAATTCAAATTCTTTAGTTCTAAATCTATGAGTAATTTTATCTAGAGCATCCATAACAGAATTTTCAAAATCATAAGTTGGCCAAACAATGTGTTTTTTACTAAGTTTAGGATGTTTTTCTTTTATTAATCTGAAAATTGTTGGATCCCTCATAGTAGAATTTTTATGTTTTAGATCTATTTTTAACCTTAAGACATATTTTTTCCCTTTAAACATCTCTTTCCATAATTTCAAATTTTCTTTAACATCATTATTTCTATCCTCACATTCTTTACCTTTAGATCTAGATTCTCTAATGTCTTCTAATGAGTGTTTACATACATAAGCTTTCTCTTCTTTAATTAATTGTTCAGCTAATTTGTAGAATTTATTCATATTAGAAGAAGCATATGTAATCTTATTTGGTTTGATTCCTAACCAATCTAGATTATCTAAATAATTTTTATAGAATTCTTTTTTTACTAAAATTGGATTAGTATCTTCAAATCTAAAAATAAATTTTCCTTTTTTTATTTTAGCTAATTCATAATTTAACATTAAAGCTTTTACTTGACCTAAATGCATATATTTACTTGGTTCGGGAGGAAATGCAGTTATAACTTTTCCTTTAATGTTATAAGAATTAAATAATCCTCTCTTTTCTACTTTCTTTTCTAATAATTTAGGATCTATTTTTTTTAATTTTTCTTTTTGTTCTTCTAAACTTAATTTATTAACCTCATCTACAATTTTTTTAGTTTCTAAAGCTACTTTTTTCTTATCTAAATCTTTAATCTCAGAAAAAACTTTTCCTATAACTGATCCTACACTTGCTTCCCCATTATATCTTATAGCATTTTGTAGAGCATATTTTAATATAATATTGTTCATAATTTAATTATACAAATTATATATTTAAACGTGTTGGTAATGATTATGTTTATAAATAATTAGAATTAAAAAAAATGTGATGGAAGAAATTGAAAAATTAGAAAATGAAGAGAGTAGATGGCACCCAGTGTATGGTAATACTTACACTCTTGATATTCCTAGTCATAATAAGAAGAAAAAAGTTAATTTTTTTGGGATAATACAAAATAGAAAAAATAAAGAAATAAAATTTATATTCTATGGAGAAGAAAAAGGTGAGGTATATAGATATATAAGCTATGCTAATTCAACAGTCATATGGTTTGGTGATTTAGATGAAGGGCCATATGAAGCACTAATTAAAGCATCCCCTGGAAGAAGATTAAATGATGGACTTGAAAAAGACCACATTCTCAAAGTGTTAGAAAAAATGAATCTTGAAGAAAAAGTAAGTGATCTCCCAAAGACTTAAATACTACAATCTTATTTTTTTCAATAATTAGGAGTTAATAAAATGCCTGTTAAGAAAGGAGATAAAATAAAAGTAGATTATGAAGGAACATTAGAAGATGGAACTGTATTTGATAGTTCAACACATGGAGATCATTCCCATCCTTTAGAATTCGAAGTAGGTTCTGGACAATTGATAAAAGGATTTGATGAAGGTGTAATTGGAATGGAAAAAGGAGAAGAAAAAACCATTAAATTAGAATCTTCAGAAGCTTATGGTGATCCTAAGCCAGAATTAGTTAAAAAATTTCCTAGAGAACAACTTCCTAAAGATCAAGAACCTAAAGAAGGTATGACTTTATTGATAAAATCACAAGATGGAAACCAACTTCCAGCAAAAATAACAAAAGTTGATGATAAAGAGGTTACAATAGACTTAAACCACCCTTTAGCTAGCAAAACACTAAATTTTAAGATTAAAGTAATTGAAATATCTTCTTAACCAAAATCTTAATCTGTATATAAACTAAAGCTTTAAAAAGGATTATTTCTATGTTTTTTAAGTAATAAACTCTAAAATGAAGGTTATTTTATTTTAGTGGAGGAAACATGGAAGGAGTAGTTAAGTGGTTTAACACCAAAAAAGGATATGGTTTCGTCAAAGGAGACGATGGAGAAGACTATTTTGTACATTATAGTGCTTTGCCAAGAGATACAAACGTAAACGAGAACGATAGAGTATCTTTTGATCCTGCACAAAGTGACAGAGGAAAACAAGCACAAAACGTACAAATAATAGGAAAAGAAGAACCAAAACCTGAAGGCGAAGAACAAGAATCTGAGGAATCTCAAGAAGGATCTGAAGAAGCTCAAGAAGATTTTGGCGAAGAAACTGAAGAACAAAATTAATCAATTCTTTAATAATTTTTATTAATTTTAAAATATTAAAGTTATAGTTCTAATAAAGGACTTCATTCAGGTATTTAGTAATATGGCTTTAAAAATATTAAATAATAAAGAGAAGAAAAAGGTAATTGATGTAATAAAAGAACAGTATAATATTAATAAATTAGATTTAGATTATATATTCTTAAAAAATAATGACAATAAAGTGTTTATTTTAAGTAAAGATTTTTCTAAAATTAATATTGATAACATAAGAGTTAATTCTTTTGGGTTATATTTTGCTAAAATACATCCAAATGGAGTAAGATTAAGTATAGAAGGCTCTCAATTGATAGGAGAGTATGCTAATAAAAATATTTTAGATATTAATAAAAAAGAAGTTAATTTATGGGTTAGAGGTAATGATATTTTAACTAATGAAAAATTGGATGGATTTGTTATTATAAAATCAAAAAATGATTATTTTGGATCTGGATATTATAAAGAAGGAAAAATACAAAATATGATATCTAAAGATAGAAGGATTAAGAAATAATTAATAACGCATATCTAACTCTTCTGAATTAAAAGGAGTTTCTCTATACTCTAAAATAATACAAAGAGATAGATATTCTAAATCATGTCTAACACCTTTCTCAAACACTAGTTCTATAACATTGTCTTTTCCAGCTTCAATTACCATATCTAATGTTTCACCCTTATTATTTTCTGCATATAATCTAGCTTTTCCCACTATAAGACCTATTCTTTCAGGATCTTTTGACGGATCTTTACCAGTATGATAATGAAGTTTATGGGGTGTACCTTTCTCTCTAATGTTTAAGGTTACTTGTCTTCCTAGAACCCCCTTCCATAATTCAAATGTTGGTTTAGATAAATCTCCAGGATTTACTGGAGGTAATTCTTTAACTTCTACACCTTTAATAGTCTTCATAATCAGATGTAAAATAGTTTATTTATAAAATTAGTTATATTTTTTAGTCATTAACAAATATACAAGAATTAAAGCTCCGATTGTAATAAATGAATCTGCAACATTAAAAGTAGGCCAAAATTGAAAATCAATAAAATCTCTAACATATCCTAAAAATATTCTATCAATCAAATTTCCTATTGTTCCACCCAAAATAAAACTAAATGCACGAATAGCAGATTTATTCTTTATAGTAATTAGATAATAAATTAATATGATCATAACGACTAAAGAAATTAAAATTAAAAAATATCTATACCCTTGTAAGATTCCAAACGCTGCTCCTGTATTCTCTACATATCTTAATAAAAATAATTTCAAATCCAAGTTTATATTTTTAGAATAAAATTTAGTTAATTGATCTAAGATAACTATAAAAAAAACTAAAATATAAGATTTCATTTAATTGTTCTAATAAATTCTTCAATTCTTTCTAATCTACCATTAATATTTTCTAATCTTGAGTTAACCAAATCTAACTTACCAATAACTATCTCCATATCTCTCTCATAATAACCTTCTCCACCATAATAAGGTTGTTCTGTTGGTTGTTCTAATTCTTGTTCTTCTTCTTTCTTTTTTAATAAACTAAAAGGCCAGATTATCTTTCACCTCTTAAATTCAAAAATGATTTAGCTTGATTAAAAACTTCATAAGTTTCTTTTTTTAACTCATCTGCATATCTATCATATTTAGCTTTCATAATAAAATGGTCATATAAAGCTCTAGAAAATTTTAAGAAAAAATTTCTTTCCCATAGATCTTCATAATCTTTTTGGATAAAAGATTCAAATTTTAAGCTACAAACACCCTTACAAGCCATAGCTTCTTTAGTTTGTACATTCACAACATCACTTAATTTAAGTCTAATCTCTATATGAAATTTAATGTAATCATCAATCTTTTTTTCTGCTTCCCATTTAATAGAATCACTTTTTTCTCCACCTTCTTTCAATACATCAATATACTCTTTTTCAAAGAAATCATAACTATGAAGATCAAACCATGACTTCAATAATCTATATAAATCTGCAAAATTAAAAGTTGCTTTTTGTTCTATTTTTATAGCTGGAATAACATAATCTATCTCTGCCATAATATTAAGAAGAATATTTTATTTTTAATGTTTTCGTTATACATACACATTTAAAAATTCTCTAGTTTCTTCAATTAAACTATAAAACTTACCATAAAGATCTAATTTGTACTCTTCAATCCTCTTTCTTATTATAAATCTTTCATAAAGTTCCATAAAAAAGTTATCTGGAAGACTTTTTTCTAATTTAGCTGAAAAAATCATATCAAAATCCCCTCTTTGAATTTTTATTTTTTTTTCTTCTTTTTGTATTTCAACATCCTTAATTCCAACATAAATAGCATCTAAAGTTATCAAATAAGTAAAATCAGGGCTTCTTTTTTTTCTGCATTCCCAATTAAATTCTATTTTTTTACTTCCACCAGGAAGCATAGTTTCTATATACTGAACTTCATTTGTGTTAGCCCAATAACCATTAAATTCAAGCCACATTTGTATCCATCTATAAAATTCAGCCACATCTAACATTCCTACATGTCTTACTCTAGTTGAAGGAGCTACTTCTATCTTCTTTATCATAATACCTCTTTTTTAAGTTCCATAAACATGAAGATACAATCCAAGTTTTTCTTTAACTAAATTATGTAAATTAACTAAATCAAGATATACTTTTCTTTCATAATCTCCCTTAATCTTATCTTTTATAATATAATTATTATAAATTAAATTTAAAAATCTTGAAATAAAATTTTTGTTCCATCTATTTTTATAATCCAAAAAAATATTAGCTTTAAAATTTATGTTCATATCTCCTTTATCTAAATTTTTATTTTTTATTTTTACTTTTTCCATCTCTATGATTAATATAGAAACATTAATATGAAATCTTGAATAATCATCCATATCTCTTTCAGATTTTAAGCCAACAAGAACTTCATATCCCACATCTCTATTTTTGCTTTGAGTTGATATTTGAACAGTATACTTTCTTTCTTCAAGATAATTTTGGATTGATTTTACTAAATCTTTTATATCATAAACTCCTTTTTGATGTATCTTGATGCCATCTTTAGACATCATTTGGTGCTCCCCTCTAGTTATCATACTTATAAATTACTAAATTAATTAATAAATTCTTCGGTAACAAAAAAACCTTTATAAGAGAGGATAACATCAAAATTATATGGCTGATAATCATCTTTTTTCACAATTATTTGCAACAGAAAAACAAATAGAAAATATAGAAGAAAAACCAATAGATGATATTAAAAAAGATCTAGAAAAAATAACAGATAAAATATCTTTCTTAAAAAGATTATTAGATAAAATAAAGGAAGTAAATAAAAAAAGACAAGTAAGAGAATTATTAATTAATGAAATAAAAAGTAAAAATAAAGGTGCCCAATACTTCATGGGTTATGACTCAGTTGCAGAAGGATTAGAACCTGTTTATTTTTGGCTTTTAGATTTTCTAAGAAATAAACCTTTAGCAGGAATTGGTTATGAAGTAGATAAAACTAAAGAAGATTTTGAAGCATCTGTGGGATCAGCTTTTTTTGGAGAGATAGGTGGAAGAGGAACAAGAATGCAAGAACAAGCAATGAAGATGATGGGTACAATAAATACTGTAGTAAGAAGTATAATCAATTTAATCTATGACTTAAAAGAATTTAAGATGAGATTAGAAAATTATAATAATTTAAAATCTGAAGATGAGGAAGTTAGAAAAACAGCTGATCTTGGGTTAAAACAAACTTGGTTAGATAATGTAGATATTAAAAGAGGAAGAGGAGCAATCCACTCAATGGCTCAACAATTAAATTTTGTTACAGTAAGAGATGCATTTCTTTATGCAAAAGATTCTAAACAAGTTGACACAATGGATTTGAATGATAGAGTAAAAAGAGTGTTAAAGCCAAGATTAGAAGAATTCAATAAATGGAAAGAATACTCTGAAGTAGAATTAAGAAAAAGATTTAATATAGAAAGAAGTTATTTAAAATCTCAAGTTAGTGCATTAAAATTATATGCTGATTGGACCAAACCATATCTAATAGCTGCACAAAAATTAGGAATGAAAGATTTTCATAGCCCACATATTGTTTCTGTTTTTAATAATATGGAGATACATCTAACTATATTTGGTAAAAAATTAGTAAGATTACAAAGTATGATAGACTCTGGAGATGTTCCTGAAAAAGCCAAATCAGACTCAAAATATTATGCATGTATAGAAGTAGATATAACATTTAGAAGTATTCCTCATTCAGTTAGACAAACCCAAGCTGGAATGCAATACACCCAAGGTGGAAGATCTGAAGTTAGATTTACCTCTTATGTTTTTAAAGAAGATGATCTAAAGTATCTAAAAGATCAAGAATTATTTGAAGGAATAGAATTAGTAGATGAGATTGCTGGAACTGCTTTAAGAGAGATTCATGATGATTTAGAAGAATTCTTAAAAGAAGATAAAAAAGAAGAACAAATCCCCAAACCAACTCCTTTAATTAAATCAGTAGTCCAATCAACTAAAGAACTAACAACCCCAATTAAGGAAATGTCTCAAACATTTAAGGATTTATTAAGAGTAGAATTGTCTCCTGATTATATAGAATCTCAACTTAAGAAAAAAGCATCTGGAAATGCTGCTAGAGACATATTTCTTTTATATGATATATATAAAAAAGCCCATGGTATGTTAAGTTGGTAAAAGTATTATTGAGAATATTTATAAGTCTCTAATTCTTATATATAAAAGCTAAAAATGGCAAAGAAAAAAGAAGATATTGAGGAT
>CEPX01007693.1_pt1 | contig 63084 bp, 79 predicted proteins | sample 361361 | NCBI WGS metagenome assembly CEPX01 (sample SAMEA2619974, study PRJEB7988) | marine metagenome | biome: marine biome (ENVO:00000447); feature: mesopelagic zone (ENVO:00000213) & marine oxygen minimum zone (ENVO:01000065); material: "saline water (ENVO:00002010), including plankton...
GCGTCACCTGTAATAATTAGAGTGCCTATGTTGTTTTTTCCAAGAATATCTCTGCGCTTACCTTCTATAGTCAGAACTTCGTCTTTCTCTGTAGTGGTAGTTTTTTCTTTAGCCATATTATTCTATAGGATGAAGTGATATATAATAATATTCCTGGCAGAAAAATGGGACTATAATTTGTATGTGCAAGCCTCTATAAATCGCTATTTACTCCTCTTCACTTTCTTCATCTTCTTCTCTTTCGTCTTCTCTGGGTGCTTCAGTTTTCGGAACAGGAAGAACGAAGAAATTAAGGAATTCTATAAGCCCGTAGAATAGAGGATAGAACACAATCAGTGTCAGAAGAGTTAGTTTATCGAAGGGATATACACCGTATGCAACCGGAGTAAGAATAATTGCAAAAAATGATATTTCCCTGACACGGCCTATTATTCGGGCTATTCTTTTTCCACTGGCCGCCTCAAAGATTATTAGACCGCCATATACCGCCATGATGAAAGCAAGGAAAATTTTTGCAGTAAAGTATGCAGCGGATTGTGTAACAGCGTATCCGACATAGGCAGCGCGTCCCCAGTCGAAGGCGACCCAGAGTCCTGTGAAGCCGTTTGAGGCAGCATTTCCAAGTGTTGCCCCCCTTCTCTCCTGGAAATAATCAGAAGAAATCCAATTAATGTAGAGAGGGGCAAGAGAAAGCATCATAACATAATTTCCCTTGACCGCAGTAAGCAAATCTAAAAGTCTTCCCCAGAGAGCAGTAAAAGGCGCATAGGAAAGTCCTAATGAAGCATAAATAATTAGCAAAAGAATTCCGAGGGCTCCCGCCAGTCTGTGGGAAGGATATTGCCCCTCATCACCGGTGCCCATCAAATCGTCTAGCCAGCTCATAAGTTCATTAATGACTATTGTCTTAAAAACTTAACTAAAATCCACCAGCCTCCTTTGCTGGAGAAGAGCGCTCTTCTTTTTGTAAACCTGCATTGGAACTTTAAGTCTGCTTTCCGCATATTTCAATACTTCCTCCATAGTGCTGAACTCAAGCGGCTTTTTCTTAAATGCCTGTCTGACTGTTTCCCGAACTACCCAGACTCCAAGAGGCACGGAATAGCCCTCACTTATTTCACGGAATGAAAGGACGCGAGCCTGTTTTCTGATTGAGTGGAGATATTCAACAGCAGGAAGGCGCGCAGCATAATAGCCACCGGCCTGTTTTTCTGCGTATTTTGTTCGTCCCTCGTGAGGCTCGTATTCTTCAATAACCAGAGAGTCAGTATAAGCTTCCCAGTTGCTTCCGGGAGCCCATGCTTCAAAGTTTTCGAACTCCCACTTTCCAGGGGCAAGGACTATAACGAAATGGTTATCAAAATGCTCTGCCTCGAAAACCTTGAACGTGTCCAAGCTCTTAAAACAACGAACTTCCGGAAGAAGATTTTTTGCTACTATATCATCTGTTGCAGTTATACTCCAGCGCGTAGGAACCAGCTTCTGTTTAAGACCGAGAGTTCCTGAAGATAAAATTGAAGTTATTTTGTAGATGTCGAGTCCCTCTTCATAGAGATTGCCTGCCTGATCCGAGGCCTTAAGCTCATCCGAAACAATATAATCGACTTTTCTTGCTATTTTCGGGTTTTCCGTCAAAGACAGTTTTTCCAGCTCTGCTGTGGGTCCCATCGGCTGTATCACATTTGAAAAACTTAAGTTAAAGTTTGGCTTCTTTCTGAAGTTCATCTCCACTTCTGTTGGTTTTGAAGCCATTGAAAGAAGCTGAGAGTCCTGAACTACTCTTTCTTTTGAGTAAATTCCTTGAGAGGTCTTCGAACGCAAAAGAAAGCTTCGCATTTCAATTACATTTGTATAGTCCATTGTAATCCACTCTGAGGGATTATCAATAGAGCCCGCAAGTTCGTGGTCAAGAACTCCCGAAGGACCTATATTTACATTTGGATATCCATAACGACCGACGAAAACTGAAGTACTCGGACCTGAAAAATCCTTGGAGAATTTCTGATTTAATTTCCTGTCTGTCCCGCGCTGGAGAAAGACCTTGCAGTGCTTTGGTATTGGAAGCTCGTGCTTGCCTTTGCAGAAAGGGCATATGCTGACAGGAGGTAGTTTCATAAAAGCGTTTTGTCGTCAGCTTATTTATTCATATCTCAAGGCTTCAATTGGGTCTATGTTCATAGCCTGTCTGGCAGGTAGGAAACTTCCAAGAGCGCCAAGGAATCCAGAATAGAGAATTGAAATTATTATAAGACGTCCAGTTACTTCCATCAAGCGCGTATCTAGGTAGATATTAAGACTCTTTGCAAGAACAAAACTGACGAAGACTCCTAAAGTACCCCCGACCAAGCTCATCACAACAGACTCTGTAATAACTTCAGAGAGAACTTGTTTGTTTGTAGCCCCTATTGCCTTCATTGCCCCGATTTCAGTTGTTCTCTCACTGACTGACATGAACATAACATTCATTATGACAATTCCTGCAACAATTGAAGAAATTATACCGATAGCATAAATTGCAATGTTAAGGCTCCCCATAAGATCCTGAATCTGTCGCATCATTTCTTTGTCAGACAGAGCCATGACATCAAATTCACCTATAATCTGGTTTGCGACATTTTCTGCATCATCTATATTTGAAGATTTTACGGAAATCATCATTACTATATCCTCTTTTCCGCTCAGCCTCTGAGTCTCTTCGAGTGATATAAAGATACTGCTGTCATCGCCGGCGCTCCCTATGGTTTCGAGAACTCCAACAACCTCATATTTTTTATTATAGATTGTAATTTCGTCACCAACGCCTTTGTTATTGTGTTTAGAATAAGTTGAGCCGAGTACAACTTCACGATCAGATTTATCATCAAACATTTCACCGTCACTAAAACCTACATCAAAACCATATACCTCAAAGGCATCAGAATCCATCCCTGCAATCATTCCGGCATCAGAAATTTCCATTGTAAACGCCCTTGCCATTTCAACATCAGCCATGGCCTCTATTTCAGCAACTAGAAACTCATCAATCTCACTTGTAAAAGGGTCTGTCATTGAAGCACCCTCTTCCATAACGACGACGACACCAGAAAATAAACCCATATTTTCTTCCAAAGTAACTCTTAGTCCCTCTGAAAAGGAAACCGTGCTGGACAAGAGGAAAATCCCGATAAAAATGCTAAGTATAGTAAGCGCAGTTCTTAGCTTATGTCTTGACAATTGGGCACGGACCATTTCCCAGAGCATACTAATTCCCCCTTATTGCCGAGATTGGATCGACCTTCATTGCCTTTATGGCAGGATATATTGTTGCGATAAGTGTTATTGACATTGCAAACATTACGCTGAAAAATGCGAGACTAGGAGTAACTCGGGCCATTTTCATACCAAGTTGGATATTGAGAGCTGAAGTTCCAAGATATCCAAGAAATAGACCTACGAAACTTCCAACCAGACCCATTATAATGCTTTCCTCAAAAAAGCGAATGATTATCTGTCTTTTTGTGGCTCCGACTGCCTTCATTATCCCTATCTGACGGCGTTTCTCATTCACAGACATAACCATTGTATTTATTATACCGAACATTGCAACAAGAGTTGCCACAAAGCCAATACCAAGTGTTATTAGACGAATTTGCTGTATTGACTCCTCTGCATTCTCAGAAGCACTTTCAGTAGTTTCAACACTTAATTCTGGAAACTCTTCTTTTATTTTTTCAGAAATTTCCTCACTTATGCTCAAATCCTGGGGCTTCACAAAAACCATTGTGAAATAATCCTCTTCTCCGAAAATTTCATTTAATGTTGTCCAGGAAGTTATGAGAGCAAAATCCATGAAACCACCTACTTCCTCAAGATGTCCTACAACGCGAAGGTCTTCACCTTCAACAGATACCGAATCCCCGAGGTTCAAGTCATACTGCTTCTTGGTATGGTAGCCCATAGTAACTTCGTAAGCACCTACGTCAGCCCAATCACCTTCTTCAAGTTCAACCTGACCAAGACCTATAGATTCGCGCTTATCAATTTCAACACCATTTATCACAAAATTGCCCCATAGCTCAAAACGCATACCTGCGACTTCTTCAACGCCGGAAATTTGCCTTATTTCATCAATGATATCTTCACTAACTTTGCCTGAGGGAGGTCCTGACGCAGGCTCTGCTCCGTGTTGAGTAACCACAATTTTTCCGGAAACAATATTGAGCTGACCTTCGACAAGACTGTTAATACCTGAAGAAATTGAACCGAGAGAAACTATAGTTGTAATGCCAATAACTATTCCCAAAATTGTGAGAAAGGTACGCATCCTGTGACTTCGAAGATCCTTCAGCGCCAGGTCTATCATTTAAATTCCCCTATGCTTTTTTCTTGGAAGACGTAAAAGGAAGGCGGGATTTACCCTTCTTTTTGCGATAAATATAAACAGTTTCAGCAGCAACTAGTAACAATAGAAGAACAGTTAATGTGTTAAGGGGAGTACCCCTTCCAGGAACTTCAACATAAACTGTTTCATCATACTCTTGGTTTTCATCGTCAAGATAGTGAAGTTCCAGTTGTCCTGTTCCCCCTCTGAAATTTTTGAATCGAAGTGTTGAAAGTTTGTCAGGCTTGAGCTCGTTGTCTATCTTAACACCCATGAGATCCCCATTCTGAATGAGTTTGACAGATATCGCCTTTGCCTTTGCTGTTCCAAGATTTTCAATCTCCACTTTAAAATCCTCATTATCCAACTCTGTATTCAAAACTTCAAGATTTGGAACTCCTTTGACAGGAAGTCCCAAGGAAAGTTTTTCTGTATACTCATTGCCTTTTGAGTCCTTGTATGTCAACTCTATCTCTGAATCATAAACTTTGGCTTCAGTTCCACTCTCAACCTCAAGAATGAACTCAAGAACACCGGACTGGAAAGAAGAAATTGATGAAATAAAGTCTGTTCCTCCCTCGAGTACTGATTTTACCTCTGTGTTTGAAGAGCTGAATGTTGCCAATATATCTTTTGCACTATCACCACCAACATTTGAAAGAGTCACGTATGTTTTCGAAGTCTGACCTGGCTCAAGGAGACCGCCTTCGTAAGTGACATCAGAAATTCTGAAAAGAACATTGCTTCCAACATCAAAGTCGAAACTTACTACAAGAGTTTGATCAAGAGAATTTAGCTGGTATTTTATCAGGAAAGATAGGGTGTGCTTCCCGGAACTTGCATCACCTGAAACTGCTACCGGAATATTGTGGGAAACTGAGCTTCCAGTAGCTACTCCGCCTAAAAGTGTAACACCAGAAGGGAAACCTGAAAGGTCAGGACCTCCAACCACTTCATATTGTATATTTGTGATTCCATTTGTTCCTGTGTTTTCCAGAATCATTCGAAATTCAAATGTTTCACCAGGTTGTATATTTTCCTCAGAAATTAGGAAGCTTGCAGTAAGTGGTTCCTCGACTGCATAGGCTGACTGCGATATCGCAATCACAAATATTAGAATAGATAATAGTTTTTTCATTTCCCTTTACTATGGATTTTCCCATCTTTAATATATATCTTTCTGTCTGCGTCTTCTGCTATCTTCCTGTCATGAGTTATTGTAACAAGAGTTTTTTTCTTCTTTGAATTCAAATGATTAAGGAGATCAACTATCTCCCTACTTGTCTTTGAATCCAAATTTCCTGTTGGCTCATCAGCCAGTATAGCATCGGGATCATTGACAAGCGCTCTTGCGATTGCAACACGCTGCTGCTGACCACCGGAAAGCTCTGTTGGCTTGTGAAGCATTCTGTCGTCAAGACCTACTGCTTTGAGATTCTTTGTTGCTTCCTTTTCTGCCTCCTCCTTTGTAGCTCCCGCAAAACGTTGAGGAAGAGAGACATTTTCAAGAGCTGTCAGACCGGACACAAGATTGTAAGATTGGAAAACAAAGCCAAGTTGGACTCTTCTTATTCGTGCCAGCTCATTCGATGAAAGTTTTGAGACATCTCTTCCCTCTACAAAAACCTTGCCACTTGTAGGAGAATCTAAACAACCAATCATATGCATAATAGTGCTTTTCCCAGAACCGCTTTGTCCAATAATAGAAACATATTCTCCTTTCTTTACATCAAGAGATGCTCCGGCAAGAGCATGAGTCTTTGTCTCACCCATAATATAGGTCTTCCAGACATCCTCAGCCTTGAACATAAGCTCAGCCATAATCTCAATATTGACTGGAGATATTTATAATATCCTCCGGAGTGAGTTTGAAAACCTTGGTCTGAACTATTTCACCAAGAGATTCTACAAAACTGGCAACTTCTTCCTTTGTTCCGATTTCATGGTAAGAGTCCATCAAAGCATTTCTAAGTTTCTTGTTTTTGTGTTGGAAAATTGCCCTTGTTATATCATCAAACTTCTCAGGAAGGTGTATATTTTTCGGACGAAGTCTTACGAGTGCTGAATCAACTAGAGGAATTGGAAAGAACTTTCCTTTGGAAATTGTTTCCAAAAACTCTATGTCTGCCCTTACTGCGCAATTAACTGAAAGTCTTGAATAATTTTTTGTTCCGGGTTCAGCCACCATTCTATTTGCAAATTCTTTCTGAAGACAGAGAACTGCAAGCTCTATTGGCTGTTCAAGTATCTTGAAAACTAGAGGACTTGAGATAGAATAGGGAACATTTGAAATTATCTTGTTACATTCCGGCCATTCAACTTTAAGAGCGTCACCAATTATGACTTCCCCCACATTTTTCTGAAGAAGGGGTTCAAATTTTGAATCAATTTCTATAACTGTCAGATTATTTGTTTTTTCAAGTATTTTCTCTGTAAGAGTTCCAATACCAGGACCTATCTCAAGAAGTTTATCTTCAGTATTTATTTCTGCATATTCAACTTCACGCTTTAGTATTGAATCGGCATAGAGAAAATGTTGGTCCAGTGACTTAGACAGAAAAAAATTATTCTCTTTTAGAATTTTCTTAAGTTCTTGGAGAAGCATTATTCCTTCGAAGCTTCAGGCTCCGATTTTGTTTCAGTGACTACCTCTTCTGAGGAGGCTTCTGCAAGAGCTGCTTCAGAAGGAGCTTCTTGTGTCGGCACGTCGTCAGCGAAGAGAGGAACTCCAACAAGAAGCTTGTATTTGATTTGTTTTCCTCTGTCGTCTTCTCCTCTGAGTTCCCAGATTATTCTCTTTATGAGAATTTTCTTTGGATCTGGAAGTAGTTTGACTCGCTCTGCCAAATCCGCAAAACTTTCGAAGAGTTTTATATTTCGAATTCTGACAAGCTCCATCATGTGCTTCTTTCCGACACCAGGGAGAAGCTCAAGCCTGTGAAGTCTGGTTGTCAATGGACCGCATTCATTGAAAAATTTTATAAATCGCTCTTCCTGCTCACTTATAAGTTTGTCAAGAGTAAATTCCAGTTCAACCTTTCCTGTTGAAGTAAGCTCATCATAATTCAGGCGCTTAACTATGTGATGAACATCTTCTCTGACACCTTTTCCAATATAGAGTACCTTGCTTGCACTTGTTGAATGACCTTCCCTTAGAACTATCTCGAGAAGACTAAAAAATCTGTCACCAACTATCTGAGCCACATTTTTTTCTCTTCTGTAGCCAGGGATATTTGACTCCATTCTTCCTTCTGGTAAGTAATCTAGCACTATCGCAGTCTCATCAGATGGCATGGTTAACCCCTATACTTCCCGACAATGTCAAGTATTTTGGAAATTTCCTCATCAGAGAGGACAAAATGTTCCTTTGAAAATAGAAGCTTGATTTCATCTGCATTTGAAGGTAAAAGGTCTGCAAGTGATATTGCGTGCTTTCTTGAAAGTTTGTCAAGTCCTTCGACCTCAGCTATGAGCTCTTCTGCCTTTTTCTTGTCAATCCTTGCGAATTTCTTGCAGTAATCCAGAGTGAGGGTCTGCTCGTAAGTAAGTTCTCCCTCTTTCTGGCGAGCCTCGGTAATTTCCTTGACTTCTGCAAGACTTACTGCTTCCTGTGACAAAACTCTTTTCCCTATCATTTTTCCACCTGGTCTTTTACCTTTATAAGATGCTCAGGACGTGTCAAAAGCGTCTTTCCCTTATTTCCATCGTTTATTGAAACTAAATATGCACGTCCTCTTTTTCCTTCGACAATTCCCTGTTGTCCGTGGTATTTTGGATGTGGCATGCCTGAATGAACTGCGGGATTGATTTTTACTATAACTCGTGCACCGTCTGAAAGAGTTTTCAGAGCCTCTGCTATTGAAAACCTTCCTCCTCGAAGCTTGTGCCTGCTTCTAGATTTAAATCCCTTAGAATGTTTCATTGCTCTTATTTCATAGGAAATCCGTTATATATAGCTTTCTGTAAGTTTTGACCACTACTTATTTAAGGACAGAATAAGTATGGAAAGTAATGAATCCGATAATAATTGCAATTATTGCACTTATCGCAATATTTTTTCTTCTACGAGCCATAAAAAAAGGTCGAAAGCAGGGATTCAGCAAGGGAGTCAAGGCAGGGAAGAAGATTCAAGTTGACAATACAACGGTTGGCGATGGCCCAGGAAAGATAGATAAGCCAACTAAGGCTGCTAAAATAATAAATAGTCCACCAAAGGAGAAGACTAAGTAAACTTTTAATAGGCAGGCTCATTATACGCATTTATGTACGTTATTATAGCAGGTGGCGGAAACAGTGGAGAAGCTCTGGCAAAATCTCTTGTTACTGAGAAAGAAGATGTAGTTCTTATAGAATCTGACAAAGAACGAGCAGAGAGACTTGCAGAGGAACTTGACGCGCTAATCATAAGTGGGGACAGTACAAATATTGATGTTTTGAAGGATGCTGGAATAGAAAAAGCAGATGCAGTTGTTGCAATGACCGGAGATGACAAAACCAATCTTATGATATGTGAAATTGCAAATCAGGCAAAAGTCAAGAGAGTCCTTGCAAGAATAAACGAACCTGAAAATGAAGCTCTGTTTATTCAGGCTGGTGTTGAGTCAGCCATATCATCGACGAGTTCAATAGTTACAGATTTCAATAATGTTCTCAGGGGCAAGGGCTCAAAAACTGTTGCAACACTGGCATCAGGGGCTATTGAAGTCATGGAAATCTACGTAGGAGTCAAAAGTAAGATTGTAGGAAAGAATGTTTCTGAAGCAGGGATTGACAGGAACGACGCAAAAATTTTGAGTATAGAAAGAAAGGGAGAAGTAATTATTGCAGACGACAGTCGCACAATAAAGAAAGGAGATATTCTTGGAGTAATTGCAAAGAGCTCCTCTGCCAAGAAAGTAGTTGAGCACTTTGAGAAGAAGTAGCTTATGAAACGCCAATTCAAAGAGACAGTACTGCATTACCTAGGACTTGCACTCACAATAACTGGATTTGTAATGCTTTTCCCTGCAATCGCGGCTTATTTTTTCCAGGAACTTGCATTCACCTTTATCATACCGGCAACCGTTTCCATAATCTCCGGAATTTTTATGATGACTCATTATGAGGCAGGAGAAGTAACAATGGGACGTGCGATGACACTGTCAGCGATTGCCTTTGTAGCCATAGCTCTTGTAGGAGCAGTTCCCTACATCATGCAATCACAGACAATATATGGGGAGGTAGGAGTAAATGCCTATGTCAGCGCTTATTTTGAATCTATGTCCGGATTCACAACAACAGGATTGACAATCCTCCCAGATATAACAGTAGTACCTGAATCACTCTTGTTTTGGAGATCACTAACTCAATGGATAGGAGGCGTCGGAATTGTAGTTCTCTTCCTCATCTTCTTCGTTTCGAAAACTATGGGCTCTTCAGTTCCGGGAATGAGCGCCTATTACCTTTTCAAAGGAGAGGCAAATGAAGAAAGGCTTGAGCCAAGTACAGCAAAGAGTGTAAGAGGCATTGCAAAGGTCTATGTTTTTTACACAATAATCGGACTTGTGATTTATAGAATGGCAGGAATGCCTCTGATGGATTCTATTAACCATATATTGACAAGCGTTTCGACAGGAGGATTCTCGACGCAGGTGGCCAGCACAGGAACTTATGGAAGTGTTTGGCTGGATACTGCAATAGGAATATTTATGATTGTGGGAGCGACTTCATTTCTATTCCATTACAAATTACTTGGATTAAAATGGAAAGACCTTGGAAGATTCGCAAAGAATTATGAAATGAAAGTTTGGTTCCTATTTATGGCAATTTTTGCAGGAGCTTTGTCAACACATTTCTGGCTTGTTGGAACAGAGAATCCACTGTGGAAGGGAATATTCCAGACAGTATCTGCATCGACGACGACAGGATTCGTAAATATGGATATTGCTGGAATGGGAGATGTTGGACTTCTTCTTCTAACTTTTGTAATGTTCATAGGAGGCTCAGCGGGTTCTACGGCAGGAGGACTGAAAATAATACGATTCCTCATACTTCTCAAAGCAATACCATGGACGGTCAGACGCTTCCTCCTGCCAAAAACGGCAGTTTTCCCCTTGAAAGTTGGAACGCATGTATTTGGGAAAGATGAGATAAGTCAGGTCAGTGTTTATCTGTTCATTTACCTTTTTATCACATTCCTCGGGGCAATAATATTGACGATTATAGGTTATCCATTCATAGAATCTTTATTTGAAATAACTTCAGCCTCTGCAACAGTTGGAATGTCCACAGGAATCACTCAATTTACAATGCCTCTGCTTGGAAAAATAGTTCTGATAATAGAAATGCTCCTTGGAAGGTTGGAAATACTTCCAGTTCTTGTTCTTCTTATGGCAACTATAAACAGAAAGCAATGGGGAAGCTTTTACAAATAAGAATATAAATACACAGGATTTAGGAAACTCATGGCAGTACAATTCAACTATCTGGCTCCAAAAGGTTGGAAGCCAAAAAATGCCGAGGAAAACTATCTCATAACTCTTCTTAAGGTTGAACTTTCAGAAAAAGCAATTAAAGAGGTTGGAAACCGCACGAAAAAAATTGTTTTTGAAGAAGCAGCTGCATCTATTGCTGCTGAATCATCAACAGGAACCTGGACAAAGGTTTATGATGGTCCACAGTCCGGAGTTCCGCTCGCAAGAAAAAAACGCGCGCTTGCCTATGACCTGGACTACAAAAAGTCCATGTTTAAGGTTGCATACCCCCTTGAGCTTTTTGAATTAGACAATATATCAGGACTTCTTGCGGGAATTGTAGGAAACATAGCAGGAATGAAGATGGTTTCAGCAATGCGTTTTTATGATGTGAGATTTCCAAGAAAAATGATAGCAGAATTTCTGGGACCAACGCATGGAGTTCAGGGAATTAGAAAACTTTTAAAGAAACCCAAGGGTCCGATTGTAGCGACTGTTCCGAAACCAAAGATAGGGAGAACTTCCGGAGAACAGGCTCACCTTGCCTGGGAGCTTTTCACATCAGGAAAGGGAACATATGAAGGAATAAAGGATGATGAGAACCTTACAAGCCTTGAATTCAATAAATTCGAAGACAGGACTAGGAAGGTTCTATCAAAACTTAAAGATGCAGAACTCAGAACAGGAAAGAAGAAATTCTATCTTGCAAATATAACTCATTCAAACCTGGACATAATGGAGAAACGGGCTGAAACCATAAAGAAGAACGGTGGAATTTATATGATGATGGACGTGGTAACGACTGGATTCGCGGCTGTTGACACAATGCGGAGAAGAGATACCGGACTTGCGATACACGCTCACAGGGCAATGCACGGATTTATAACAAGGGATAATTCACCCGGAGTTCACGGAAAAGGAAGATTGTTTGGATTTTCCATATCAATGATAGTTCTTGCCAAGTTGTTCAGACTTCTTGGAGTCGACTCTCTACATGGTGGCTCTCCGCTTGCAAAAATGGAGGATTACGGAGAAGCCGAATATATCAGACATATTCTTCAGGACGATGAAACTGAAGAACACGACAAAATTCCTTCACTGGGACAGAAGTGGCATCACATCAAGCCAGTTTGGATGGTTGCATCAGGAGGTCTCCATCCCGGAGACTTTGAAGCAGTAATTAACGCACTGGGAGAGGATATAATGATACAATGTGGAGGGGGACTCCTTGGACACCCTGATGGAGTGGAAGCGGGAGTAAAGGCAATTGAGCAATCCCGGAAAATAGCGATGGAAGGAATCCCAATTAGAGAATGGATAAAGTTAAACCCAGAATCAGAGCTTGCCGTGGCTGTAAAACTATGGGGATACGGACCAAAAATTGTCTACTAAACAAATAGTTTAAATATAAACATCAGTTATATTGGGATGTGGGAGTTGTATGGTAAGAAAACTCATAAAGAAACTAAGAGGCGCATTTTCAAGACTTTTTGGAAGAAAACGAGTAATACGTCTTGGAATATATGGAGAGCCTAATACAGGAAAGACTACTCTTGCAAATAAGATTTCTATGGATTGGTTAGGAAAAGAAGTGGGAACTGTATCAGAAATGCCTCACGAAACAAGAACGATTCAAAAGGTTGAACATATTGAAGTGAAGGCAGGGAGCAAAACCCTGGTTATGAACCTCCTTGATATGCCGGGGCTTTCAACACAGGTCGATTTTAAAGATTTTACAAAATTTAAGCAAAGCTCAACAGGAGGAGATATTGATTTCAAGGATTTGAAAGTTTCAGATTTGAAGAGAATAGCTGAAGAAGAAGATTTGTCCAAAACAGGGAAAAAGGCCACAATTGTAAAAAGACTTGAGGCGAAAGTAAGCAAGAAAAAACTTCAGACGCATATTAAAGAATTGAAGATAAAGGTATCTTCAAAGAAGGGCAAGAAGATAACAAAAGTAAGTGCGAAGAGAATAGCTGAAGAAGCAACAAAGGGAATTGTTGAAGCTATTAAATGGCTGGACAATGTTGACTCAGTGATAGTTATGATGGATTCTACAAAGGATCCGATGACTCAGGTAAATATTATGCTTCTTGGAAATCTGGAAGCAAAGAAAATACCAATAGTTATAGCTGCAAACAAAATAGATGCTAAAAGCTCTAAGCCAAATAATATAATGAGTGCATTCCCGCAGCATCCGGTTGTTCCAATATCGGCAAAAGAGGGAAGAAATCTTGAAAATCTTTATAAAACAATAGCGGAGAACGTTTAATTATGGCAAAAGCACGGAAAAAATCCAGCAAGACACGAAGAACAAAAAAAAGTTCAAAGAAGAGCCTGAAAATAGATTTCATTTCAATGTCAAAATTGAAGGGCGACACAATAGATGAGAAGATAGATGTCATATTAGAAAAGGTAAAGCTTGGACACGTTGTAATTTTAGATGAAGCCCTAAGTCCCGATGAAGAGGCACATTTAGTTACAGAAACGATGGAAGGAATAAACGAGGAATTCAGTGGAATAGAATTCTGTAGCCTCCCTAGAAAAGGTGGAAAGGCACGTGTATTTTTTGCGAGAACCGCAAAACTTTTCGGTATAGAAATATCCAGCCCAGGTGTTACATTAGTAGGACCTTCCACAATAATAAGTGATATAAAGCGTGACCTTGGTGCATTCCATGTGTCAGCTGAGTTATAATAATGCACAAGTGCCTGAAATGTGGGGAGAGATTTGAGGAAGATAAAGTTCCTGTTGTCAGCGGATGCTCCTGCGGCGGAAGAATGTTCTTACTTGTGAGAAGTGAGGAAGACGAGGACAGAGCAGAGGAAATTTATGAAGAACTTTCTGAAAAAATAGAGGAAATTAAAGAGCTTCCAGAAGCACCTCTTGAAAAAAAAGCTGATGAAGTTTCTGAGCAGAAAGTAGAAAAAAGTGAAAGTAAGTTTGGAATAGAGACTATAAATGTTAAAAAGTCAGGTGTTTACGAGATAAATATTGAAGCTCTTATGAAAGGAAAGCCCATTGTTGTCAGACAAAGGGAGGGTTCTTTTATTATAAGCCTTCCTTCTATATTTGGCAGAGAAACAGAAATAGTTCTTTCAAAATAATTTAAAAAAAAAGAAGTGCCTGCAATGCGGCTGTGGGAGGTGGGAGATGGCATATTATAAAAAATATGTTGCCACCGCACCGCAGGCAATTTTATGGGTATATCTGTTTACGCTTTCCTTTTCCTCTTTAGGCCAGAGACGAGGTCTCTACCGATTTCGTCACCAAGAGACTTGAACATTGATTTAAATCCAAGACCCATTGCAATTGACAAACCAACACCGAAAGTTGCTACGATGATCAATAGTATCTGATCAACAAGAACTGTGTTGATAATTCGGCTTCCAAGAGAGTTGAGAGCGATTGCAGCAGATAAGTACACTACGAAGAAGAAGAATACCCTGCTCATAAGGCCTGAGTATGCCACATGAGTGTCTTCTATAGCGTCTTCAATGTACCTAGCAACGACGTAACCTACTGTAAGAACCAAAATTGCTGTTAGCACATTTGGTAAGTAGTTTACTAAGCTAGTGAGGGCATTTGCGATTATTTGTATCTCGAGTACCGCAGCTGCTTCACTCAGGAAGAGTAAGTAGATGAGCCATCGAGAGATATCAGAAATCAGCTTGCTGACCTTCAAATGTTCTCTCTTAATTCCAACGTAACTGTCAATCTTGAATCTCTTTAAAAGCTCAAGAATCGCAGCTCCGATGACTTTCCCTACAATAACACCAACAATTAGGAGTATTGCGGCAGCTACAATATTGTCTAGCATACCCGTCATTGTAGCGACTGCTGAATACAGCCCTCCTTTGACCGGGGAAATAACTGGCTCTACTATGTTTACAGGCATCTAATCACCTCCTTTCCAATAGTGTACCTTTACAGGACCTATTTGACTAACACCAACTTTTCCAGATCCGATTAAGATTCCCAAAATACCATTTGCCTGGTATCTCGAAATGCGTAGCTTCTGGGCCACGTCCTGGATGGAGACTCCACGGGGACTATCCCTTACTATCTCCTCTGCTTTATTCACAAGCCCATCGGGGGTCTCTGTTTGCATAAAGGACTTGTTGCACCTCTGTGTATATAAATGTAACGTTAAAGTTACATCCTCATTATCTTTGCGTTATGGAAAGGTCATATATAAATCATTCTATTGTTAGTTATTTCTAATAAAAGTATAACCATTCTCTAACATATCTGTTATAGAGCATTAACAGAGCTGTAAAAACAATAACAAGCGAGCAATAATTATACTAATTCGGATTCACTAAAGAATATTGGAATTTCTCTCTCAGCTGATTTAATAGAATCTGAAGCGTGAACTAAGTTTCGAGGAAGTTCTTCTTCCCCAAGATCTCCACGGATTGTTCCAGACTCGGCATTCTCAGGATTAGTTGCACCGATTAAATCACGAACTTTCTGAACTGCTCCTTCTGACTCAAGAACCAATAGGAGAGCAGGACCTTCCATAGCGAAATCAACAAGTCCTTGATAAAAGTCTCTTTCTGAATGCTCCTGATATAATGTCTCTGCCTGTTCCTGTGAAACATTGAAAAGTTTCGCAGCCCTTATTGTAAAACCGGCACCTTCTATTCTCTTGATTATTTCACCAACAAGTCCTCTTTTTACAGAATCAGGTTTTATCATGCAAAAAGTTCTCTCAGTCATTTTTCTTTTCCTCTGCTTCTTTCTTCTCTTCTTTATTCTCTGTTGTTTTTACTAGTTCAGCTTCATTTTCAGGTTTTGGAGGCTTACCCTTTTCCTTCTTTGGCTGAGCTTCCGACTTTGCACGAACCTCAGCTGCTACATCTATTCTTCCTTTTGCCTTCTGATATTTTCGTGTCCAACCAAATTTAACAGGATTTCTTCCGAGTTTGAGAAGGTTCTTCTCGCACTTGTTAGAACAGAAATAGAGAAGTGAACCCTCTTTCTTGACGAAAATCTTACCAGTACCTCTTTCAATCTCGGTACCGCAAAAAGAACATCTTTCCATTTTAAACTCTCTTTATATCTCCTACATCCATAAGACCGCGTTTTAGAAGAAGTATATCTCCTTCACGAATAGGTCCTTTAACATTTCTTTTTACAACGCGCCCTTTGTCTCTTCCGTCGAGAACCTCAGCTCTAACCTGAATAATTCCTCCAGTTGCACCAGTTCGTCTCATTATTTCAGTAACTCGTGCAGGAATTGAAGATTCTGCTGCAAGAGGTGCGCCTTCCTGTTTTGACTCTTTTTTTGAAGTTTTCTTTGATTTTTCTTTTGAAGGTTTTTTAGAGACCTCTTTAGGAGCTTCAGAATCTTTGGAATCTTCCTTTGAGTCTTTTGACTCTTCAGTGAGTTCCTTCTTTTCAGGCTCGGCCTCCTTCTTCGCCATTATTCAGATTTTTCCTCTTCAGCGGGTGCTTCAGGTTCTGCAGGTTTTTCTTCTGCTTTTTCTTCAGCGGGTGCTTCAGGTTCCTTTGCCGGCTTCTTACTTCCTGCCTTTGAGAGCTCGCTTACAAGGTCTGTAAGTTGCTTCTTACCTTCACCAGCGTCGACAATTGCAACACATGCGGTAGGTACATTGAGGCCTGCTGCCTTTCCAAGCTCTGCTCTGAATGGAACTCCTATACAAGGAATTTCACGCTCTTTGCAAAGCGGTGTTATGTGAGCCACTACTTCTGGAGGAGAAACATCCTCAGCAAAAATGACGAGTTTTGTCTGCTTCCTCTCAATGGCTTTTGTGGACTCATTGGTCCCTTTCCTAAGCTTTCCAGTCTCTGAAACTATGTTTAGAAGACTGTAAGCCTTATTTACAAGTTCTTGGTTTTCTGTCATATCAATCACCTCTCTTTCGAGATCAATCACGTGGCGTATTTAGAGTTTAAAGATGTATATAAATGTTGAGGAGAGCTACTCATGTGTAAAAATGAACTTAATTGGCTTGTCTGACGACTCTACACGTGCGAAACCGACGCGTTCGAACTGAACAATTTCCCCAAGCTTAAGTTTGGAAACTTCCTTTTGTGCAAGACCTTTGATTGTTTTTCCTGTTTCAGAAATAAGTAATTCTGTATCTACTGCATCAGTGTCAACCCACTGTAATTTTTTAGTGTCCGCCTTAACTTCATCCGAGTCAAATTCGGCTTTTCCCTTAGTTGTGAGCTTCACATTGAAAAGGTCTTTAAGCCTGAATATTTCCCCCTTTTTCATTGATTTTGCATCAGCCTTTGGAATGTAGAAAGTTCCTTTAGACTTCACTTCGATTTTCTCAGGAGAGGGAACAAAAAAGTAATGTTTTGTTTTTGGACTGAGAATTTTCCTGTTTATTGTGTTTAAAGCATCAATGCTTATTGTTGTACTTCCGGAAGTCATTCTCACCTCCTTGGCAAGACGTTCGAGTGTTTCCGGAACAATACCGCGACGCTTTATAGCTTTGAGTGTTGCGAGACGTGGGTCATCCCAGCCACTTACCTTGCCGTTGTCAATAAGCTTCTGAATTTCTCTTTTTGAAGTTGGAGTACCCTCCAGATTTATTCTCGAATACGATATAATATGAGGATTATCCATACCAAGAAGCTCCCTTATTTTGTTCTGCAGTTTATTTCTTTGCTGAAACTCATTGGAACGGAGGACGTGAGTCACACCACATTTTGCATCTTCTATTGCATTTGCGAAATCATATAAAGGCCAGACTCTGTATTTATTGCCTTGTAGAGGATGTTCAGCTTCGACGATTCTCATTATAGTTGGGTCACGGAAAGTTGTGTTCTTCGACTTCATATCAAGTTTCAGGCGAAGGCTTGCACTTCCCGGCTTGAGAGTAGTCTTCATTTCAGTGAAGAGTTTATCACTCTTTTCAGGAGAGATTCTGCGACATGGACAATTCTTACCGTCATAACGAAGCTTTCTTGATTTTTCAACAGGACATACGCAAACATAGGCATCGCCTGAATTTATGAGAGCCTCAGCATGTTTATAGAATAAATCAATATCATCAGAATTTCTTTTTACCTTGTCATATTTTATACCAAGCCATGCAAGATCTTCCTTAATTGCCTCATAATATTCTGTTCTTTCCTTCTCTGGATTTGTATCCTCAAACCTGAGAATTAATTTTCCGGAATATTTTTGTGCATAATAATGATTGAAAAAGAAGGAAACTGCGTGCCCAATATGAAGATAACCATTAGGCTCAGGTGCAAGTCGTGTTACAACCTTCCCTTTTACAGCCCCAGGAAGCTCAGGAAGTTCTCGTTCCACCTTCTCCTTTTTCTCGAAGAGTTCAGGTTTTTCCTCTTTTAGGATGACTTCCATTTCACCAATACTAAGTTTGTTGGCATCCTTTACAGCTTTTGAAATAAGTTTACGTAAAGTTGGAAGATCCTTCTTTAGAGATTGATTTGAAGAAAGTGTCTTCCCAAGGACAGCTCCTTCACTTGCCTTTCCTTTATGAAGAAATGCGTTTTCAAGGGCAAAGAGGAAAACATCACGCTCTATTTTTTTGGCGACCATAGTTTAAAGTTGAATAATAAATTTAAATAGATATCCTCCTGCCGTTTCTTAGCAGGTGGACATTCTTTCCAATAATATATTTATCCTGCCCTAGCTCCTTGTTTATCTCCTCAGCGAGAGTTCCAAAGGCGGCCAATTTCTCAATATCTCCATGACAAGGTATTATGTGCTCAGGCTTAACCATGTGAAGAAATTCACGGTGGTCCTCTCGGGCAGAGTGACCAGAAACATGAACATCTCTAAATATTCTGGCTCCCTGAGTAGTGAGCACATCCTCTAAACGCTTCCTGTTCTGTATATTTACAGGCGTTGGGATCGTAATACATGAGAACATTATTTTGTCACCAGGGTCGATTGTGAATGTATATTCCTTCCTGGCTATCCTTGAGAGAATTGCATTTGGTTCACCCTGACCTCCTGTGCAAACGATGATATATTTTGACTTGTCACGGGCTATTTTCTTAAGTATGGCTCTTACAGCCCTTTGATGCCCGGCTATTTCAACATTAGGGAATTTTTTGAAATTGATTTTCTTTGCAACATCTGTGTACTTTCCGATAGACCTTCCAAGGAAAACAACTTTTCTCCGCATTCCTTTTGATGCCTCAACAATAGTATTAAGCCTTTCTATATGTGAAGAAAAGCATGCAATAACTATTGCATTTTTTGAAGCCATATTATCGCGCAGAGTATCTTTTAGCATCTCCAGAGCAACAGATTCAGAAGGAGTCTTTCCTTTTTCTCCAGATCTGATTGCCTCTACAATAAGAGCATGAACTCCTTTATTTCCAATCTTCCTTATGCGCTTATAATCAGGAGGAGGTGAGAGTTTCTGTTTGTTATCTAGCTTGTAATCAATTCCATAGAAAACCGCACCATATTTTGTATGGAGAACAGGGAAAACAGTCTGTGGAACGGAGTGAGTACTGTGAATAAACTCCAAAGTAACGTCTCCGAATTCCAGTTCCTCGCCGGCATTCATAACCACGAAATTATTGAAATTTAATTTATCATCCTTGATATTTGATTTAAGAAGTTCAATTGTAAAGGGAGTTCCTATAACGGGAGCATTATATCTTGCAGCAAGATAGCCTACTGCCCCAATATGGTCAAGATGCGCATGTGAGAGTATTATCGCTTCAACCTTTCCTTTGAACTCATCTAGAATTGAATCGTCAGGAATTGCGCCAGACTGCAGAAGATTTTTTTTGTTTATAGGCAGACCTGACTCCTGTAACAAAATCATTTTGTCAAGAGCTATCCCCATATCAAGAATAAAGACCTTCTCATCAATTTTCACAGCGGTCATATTCATACCGACTTCTTCGTATCCGCCGATTGCAAAAACATCTACTGCCATAAGTCTCTAAACTGTTTTGTATTTATTAAGCTTAGCCTTTAAGAACTACTGGGGCTGAACTTCGGAAATATCCTCAAATTCTTCCAAGGGGACTTTGAAATCGTCTGCACTCTTCAGTTTTCCACGCTTAAGCAGGACTTCTCGGGCAAGAACCCAGAAGACGAGAGCAAGTGATTTCTTTCCTTTGTTATTGACAGGCAGAACAAAATCAATGTTCTGCGTCATATTATTGGTATCGCAAAGAGCCAGAACAGGAACATTATTTGAACAGGCTTCTGTAATTGCCTGCTTGTCACCTGCAGGGTCAACAGCGATTAGTAGCGCAGGCTCCCTGAATCCCTTATACTCAGGATTTGTGAAAGTTCCTGGCATGTACCTTGTAGTATAGGAATTTGCCCCTGTAACTTCTGCAAATTTATCAGCAGCCTTCTTTCCGGCATCTCTTGCACAAACAACAACCACTTTTGCAGAGGGATGCTTGGCAATGTAATCTGATGCCTCACCGAGCTTCTTGTCAATTAAACCTATATCAAGAATTGAGAGACCATCAGGTCTTATTTTGTAAATGTACAGAAGCATATCCTTCATCTTTCTCTGCGTCCCAATGTGGACTCCTGCTGCAAGATACTTGTCCAGTGATACAAGATTTCCATCAGGTATTGTCTGTATTTCGTCTTTCATTAGATTCTAGTTTTTGCCATCTCGAGTTCGGGATTCTGTTCTTCAATTCTGAGAACTTCATTTAATTTTGCGACTCGTTCGCCTCCGACAACCCCTGTTTTTATTAGTGGTGCCGAGAATCCGACTGCCAGATGGGCTATCGAATTATCGCTTGTCTCTCCCGAACGATGGGAGACAACAGAAGCGTATCTGCTCTGGTTTGCCTCTTTTATAACCTTTTCTGTCTCAGTAAGGGAACCGACCTGATTTGGTTTGATTATAATTGAATTGCAGGCTTCTTTGTCTATTGCGGTCTTTAATCGTTCAGAGTTTGTTACAGTTAAATCGTCAGCAACAACAAGACATTTCTTTCCGACAGACTTCACTAATTCGGAAAACCCGTCAAAATCATCCTCTTGCATTGGGTCTTCCAGATAGAAAATACCAAAGTGCTCAACAAGTTCAGCCATATAATTTGCCTGCTCTTCTGGAGACAGTTCTTTGTGCCCATAGGAATATTTTCCATCGCTGTAAAATTCACTTGCCGCCACATCAAGACCAGGATGAATTTCAAACCCGAGGTCTGCTGACACTTCCTGACACGATTCTGAAAGAACTTGAAGTGCTGAATCAGTTGTAATTTTTGGAGCCCAGGCACCTTCATCATTTCTTCCGCGTGTAAAATCTTTTATTGAAGAAGCTAGTTTTTCACCTGCCTTTTTATGTACAAGAGAATTTGCAAAAGATGCCTCAGAAAAGGATGGCGCTCCAGTAGGAATGCACAGAAATTCCTGTATTTCCGGACTGCCTTTTCCTGAATGAACTCCGCCACCGATTACATTGCCAACTGGGCGAGGAAGTGTTGAGCCTCCAAAAAGCTCATAGAATTGTATTTCCTTTTCGAGTGCCTCAAGACGGGCTGTTGCCAGAGAAAGGGCAACTGAGAGATTTCCTCCAAGATTTTGCATACCCTCATCTTCCTCTGCCAGAAGACTGTCAAGAGCCTTGTAAGTGATTTCAGTTCCAATAATTTTATCTCGGTAAGTACTGTTAAAAGTAGCTATTGCCTGTGAGGCTCCTCCTTCTGGAAATGCTTGTACTTCATGAGCCCCTACACTCGCCCCGGAAGGAGCCGCAGCACGTCCATAAAAAGCACCTGAATAAACCTGTACTTCAACAGTCTTGTTTCCACGAGAATCAAAGATTTCCCGAGCAAGAACATTTGTGATTGTCATTATTAAACAGAGTTTCTGAAGTCTTATATAATTTTAGATGTGCATATCAGAAAGTATTTATAATAAGTTTTTTAGTCTTATAATCAGAGTTATTGAAATAGTGGTGAATTTTTTGGAAACAAAGGAGATGCAAAAATATTTGAAGGGAACCACAACCCTTGCGTTCATATGCAAGAGCGGTGTTGTGGTAGGAAGCGATACCCGCTCAACTATGGGTTTTCTTATCTCTGATAAGAAGTCCAAAAAAATATACAATATAGATGACCGCATGGCGCTTACAACTGCAGGCCTTGTTGGTGACAATGTAACTCTTGTCCGAGTGATGAAAGCTCAGGCAGCACTTTCAAGACTGGAGAAAAAACCACTTACAATAAAGGGAGCAGCGAACCTCCTTTCAAATATACTCTACTCAAGAAGGGGTTTCCCTTTCATGGTTCAGCTTGTTCTGGCCGGCTATGATTCAGCGCCACATGTCTATGAGCTGGATGCAGTAGGTGGAATGAGTGAGAAGAGTGTTTCCGCAACAGGTTCAGGAAGTCCGACAGCATATGGAGTTCTCGAATCTGAGTACAAGGAAGGAATGTCATTAGAAGACGGAATAAAGCTGGCAGTAAAGGCAGTTAAATCAGCCATGGAAAGAGACGCAGCAAGCGGAAATCACATAGACATAGTCACAGTCACGGGGGATGGATACGCAGAAGTTCCACAAGAAACCATCAAAGAAATACTGAAGAGTTTTGAATAAACTCATTGGATTTCTTTTGACAGATATTAAACAACTATTATGAAGAAATTTGTAGAAGAGCTCAACGAAAAAATACCGAGCGGTGCGCAACTTACGGAGGTTCAAGTAGAGGGATCTAAAATTATTCTTTATTCAAAGAATCCTGAATACTTTAGTGAAAACCCTGAACTGATTAAAACTATCGTAAGCAATTACAAGAAAAGAGTAGACGTACGAGCGACACAGGAAATTTTGGCAGACCCAGACAAAGCTCGTCAGATTATAAACGAGCTTGTTCCCGATGAAGCCGGAATAGAAAATGTAACTTTTGTAACCGACATTAGTAGAGTAATAATTGAAGCTGACAAACCAGGTCTCGTAATAGGAAAGAGTGGAGCCACGCTTAAGGAAATAAAGGAAAAGATAAAGTGGTCTCCACGAGTTGAGCGAGTTCCTGTGATGAAGTCCAAGATTGTTGATACAGTCAGACAAGTCATTTACACAGATATGGACGCCCGGAAGAAATTCCTTGAGAAGCTTGGGAAGAAACTTCTGACAAAGAGTTCAAGTGGTGGACAGAAGGAGGAGAAAAGGGATTACTGGGTCCGAATGACTGCACTCGGAGGATTCAGACAGGTAGGAAGAAGCTCCGTTTTCGTTCAGACGCCAGAAAGCAGAGTCCTCATAGATTGCGGAGTCAATGTAGCAGCCACAGGAACAAAGGAATTCCCCTACCTCAATGCACCGGAATTTAAAATAGCAGACCTTGATGCAGTAGTCGTAACTCACGCACATTTGGACCATTCAGGAGCAATACCCTATCTTTTCAAATATGGCTATGACGGACCGGTTTATTCTACTCCGCCAACGCGTGACCTGATGACAATGCTTCAGCTAGATTATGTTGATATTGCCCAGAGAGAAGCAAAGAAAGTCCCTTACGGAAACAAGGACATACACGAGCTCATAAAACACAGCATAGTTCTTGATTACAAGGAAGTTACAGACATAACTTCAGATATGAGACTGACATTTTACAATGCAGGGCACATACTTGGCTCAGCTCAGGCACACCTGCATATAGGCGACGGTCTTCACAATTTAATCTATACCGGGGACCTAAAATATGCAAAAACTAATCTTTTGGACCAGGCAGAAACCAATTTTATGCGACTTGAAACTTTGATAATGGAGAGCACATATGGAGGAAGAACTAATATACAGCAGTCCCTTGAAATTGCGGAACAGCAGATGACAGATGTAATTAAGAATACTATACGCAAAGGAGGAAAAGTTCTTATTCCTGTACTTGCTGTAGGAAGAGCCCAGGAAGTTATGATAGCCCTCGACAAAATAGTCAGAAAAGAGTCCATGGATGGACTAAAGTGCTATCTTGACGGAATGATTTGGGATGCAACAGCAATACACAGTGCATATCCTGAATATCTTTCATCCAGCCTCAAGCAGAAAATGCTCAATGAGAACACAAATCCCTTCCTTTCAGGAATGTTCAAGAGAATAGGTGGGCATAAAGAGAGAGAAGAACTCATAACGAGTGAGGTTCCTGCTCTTATAATGGCAACATCCGGAATGATGCAAGGAGGGCCATCTGTTGAATACTTCAGGAGACTGGCAGAGAATCCGGATAATAGCATAGTATTTGTCGCCTACCAGCCAGAAGGTTGCCTTGGAAGACGAATCCAAAAAGGAATTCCCCAGATATCTGTTGAAAAATTAGGAGGGGGAAATGAAATGGTTAATGTCAAGATGGATGTTAACACTATAAGTGGTTTCTCTGGACACTCTGACAGAAACCAGTTGATGAATTTTGTTTCAAGAGCAAGACCACGTCCTGAGAGAGTTTTAACCTGCCATGGAGAAAGTTCAAGATGTATTGACCTAGCAAGCTCTATTTACAAGACATTTAAATTTGAGACCAGTGCCCCAAAGAATCTGGAAACTGTACGAGTACGCTGAGCTAAAGCTAATTTAATAAATTAAATTTTAACCAATTTTATTCTGACTTTTCTGAGTCAGCTACAAGTTCATGTGAACTTTCAGATACTGCCCCGATTCTTACAATTCCGACTGAAGGTGGAGAGATGAGTATTACATCCTCTTTTATTCCTACAATGTCCCCTCCGATTGCCTGGCAGGTTCTTTGTATTCTCTTAAGCGCTCTTTTTAGCTCAAGTTTTTCCTGCATAAGCCTTGGCTTAACCTTCAGAACTATGATATTATTTCTATCTCTTAGATTATCAAGAACTCCCTCAACATCAGAAAAATCATTCATAGACAAAACTCTGATTGAAGTGCTTGACTGCGGTTCGTGACCCTTCCAGTCGATTTCAACAAATTTTGGTTCCTTCATTACTGAAGTTGGTGTTGAAGAATTCGAGCTTCTCTTGAATATGTTTTTGAATCCGGCCATCTTATTTTCTCCCATCATACACTATATACAGTTGTTATTTAAAGTTTTCCAAGGCTATTGGGCTCCACCCTGCTCAGGCGGCTTGAAAGAGCCCTCTAGTTTTTCCTGGATTGACTTGAGCTTGTCATTGATTGAAGATTCCTGTTTTTTTAGTGATTTAAGTCTGACATCAATCATTTCTGCCTCATCATCCAGCCCTTTTTTTGCTTTTTCTGAATCTGTTTTTAGCATAATCTGGCCAACTATTTTGTAGACCTCAGAAGGATTGTGTTGGGATATCTCTTCCAATGCTTTTTTGGTTTCAGCAAGACGCATTTCAAGTTGTGTCTTCTGAGTCAATATCATCCTGAGCTGCTGCTGATATTCCTGAAATTCCCTCAGGGAGTTTTTTGTTTCTTCTGACATATTCATTTTTTATCCTCCATATTACTGTCAGCAAGCATGCCGACAAGTTTGAGATAGGAATTGATAGCCGCCCGCATTGCTGCTGCGTCTGTCGCCTCGAACTCCATCACTATTTTTCCGTCTTCAGACCCCAGCTTTACTTTGAAGCGTTCTGCGTCGTCAAGGTCAGGTTCAAGGGAAATGACGATTGCTTCTGCGTCGTCCGCTTCAACCTCAATTATTGCTTTATACATCTTAACACTATACAGCAGGAACTGTTCTGGCAACCGGCTGTCTCTTTTTGACAAAAATCTTGTAATCACACTTAACACAGCGAATTACACCAGATGCATCTCTGAGTTCCTCAGTATTTGCTCCACAGCTTACACATCTATATGCCATCTAGAACCTCCTCTTGAGACTGTTCTGAATCTTTTGTTTTTTGGGAAACCCCAGAAGACGAGAGTCTTGCCTTTATCTCTTCAATTGAAGAGGAAGGCGAGTAGGCCCCTGCTGAAAATTGTAGGTCGCACTTTCTGCAGCGCCACACACCAACAAATTCCCTTCGGACTTTCTTGGCTTTGCAGCTTGGGCATGGGTGCTTGGCTTTGGAATACTTTTCAATTGCAGCAGTCCTAAGCCTAACCTTACGACCATATCTCTGGCCGAATCTTCCTGCTGAGCCTACTAGTTTTGTTCTCATTGTCTTATTTTAGAAGCTTTCTTGTTTCCTTGGATCGTTTTGCTGCTATCTTGACACAGGAAAGAATTTCCTCTGTAGTCCAGTTGTTTGAACCAGCTTTCTGCATTGCGCAGACATTGCCCTTGTCCTCAAGAGTAACGGTGAAACGTGCGTCAAGAACCTTCTCTTCATCGAGAGAGGGATCCAGCAGTATGTGCTCACCTATCTTTATAAAGGTGTTGGCAATTGGCTTCTTTACAACTGGAAGCTTTCCAAATTCTTCATCATCTACGTTGTGCAGAGCTGCAACACCTGCAAGAGATGCTGCATCGATTGGATTCCCTGAATAATTGAGAGTCCATAGATCCACAAAGACAGATCTTACTTCAACGCCTGATTCAATAACAAGCTTGTCCATTTCAATGGCCTTAGACTCGCGAATTCCGCGATCGACAACCCTTGACAACTCTATATCGTTGTCGCTTGGCGGGCCCAGTGAGAAGTGCTCGTAAGACAGAGGAGTCAATTCAGCGCTAACTGAAAGAGTTCCACTGTCTGGAGAGTCAGGATAAGGTTCCATTTTTCCAAGTGAAATTCCTGCCGCAACTTCCATTTTTCCAAGTTTTACATTAGCGGAGCCTTTTGCCCTGCCATACAGACCTGTTTCAATTATGATTGGTCTGATTTCGTCAAACTTTCTTCCGTCGAGACGCTTACCAGCATCGGCAAGAGCCAGAACGTGTTCTCTTTCAATTTTAGAAATTATTGCTCTACTCATTTTTGTATCTCCTCTTCAGAGCATCTTTCTGAAGTCCATATATTGTTTTGCAACCATCTATTGCATATTTGAGTGCCTGTTCGAACTCGTCTTCTGTCATCAAGCCATCCATTTGTAGGAGGGTGATTTCGTCGAGTCCGGCGGCATATGCAACAGGCAAATCAGCCTGACCTGTATTGTCCTCTATTCCGTTTAGGTCGAGAACAACAGTATCATCTATTTTACCTGCGGCGCATGAGGCGACCATGTCGCGCATCTTTATTCCTGCATCAGCAAGAGCAACAGATGCTGCTGTAAGACCAGTAACTCTTGTACCTGCATCTGCTTGTAGAATTTCTATGTGCAGTCTTATTGCAGACTGTGCATAGTCCTCTACATATATTACAGATTCAAGGGCTTCTTTGGTAACCTTTGCAATTTCCTTGGACCTTCTGTCAGGACCAGGTCTTTTTCTGTCCGGAACCGAGAAAGGTGCCATTTCATATTGTGTCTGAAGGACAACGCGGTCCGGAAGCATTTTGTGCCTTGGATGCATTTCCACAGGACCGTACACAGCAGCAAGTACATGTGAACCGCCCATTTCAACATATGCAGAACCGTCAGCCTGTTCAAGGACTCCGGCTTCTATCTTGACTGATCTTAGTTCGTCGAACTTTCGACCATCGAGACGCTTTCCATCCACTATAAGGGCTTCTCCGTTTGATGATCCCATTATTCTTCAGCCTCCTTTGATTCTTCAGTTTCAGCTTCAGGTTCTTTTGACCCTACAGGCTTTGGTTTCAGGGAAGATTTGTTTCCGGTTGATTTCTCCAGAAATTCCCTGATGTTTTCAGTTAATCCAGGCATATGAGCTTTGCTTTCGATAAGTCTTATCGCTTCTACAGCGAGTTCTTCATTATCTCCACTAAGCCATACACGGCCATTTTGACCTACAGTTATCTTGCAGCCAGTCATGTCCTTTATCATCTGGACCATTGTTCCTTTTCTTCCTATTACACGAGGAACTTTCGTAGAAGTAATAGTTATAATTCGGCCGCCGTTAAGCTTGTATAGACCGCGATCCTTCATTGTCAGACCTGCGTTCATTGCCTTAGATACATTCATTACTTTTGCAACAACTGTATCTCCAATTCCATATATCTTGGATATATCTTCGTCATCAAGATTAACAAAGTAATCTGTTCCATTAGCCACAGTCAAAACTCCGCCATAAGCTGAGTTGAGGTCTAGTGACCAGTGTGAGAACGAGATGTCTTTGACAACTCCGATGACAACATCCCTTGGCTTTGGTATATATCTACCATTAAGCGCTATCACCTTGATGAAATTCTCTTTAGAATCTACAAGGCCCAGGATGTTCGAATGTACATTTTTTCCACTCTTGTAGGTGCCTTCACCAAGCAAGAGGTCTCCAGTTCCTAGAAGTTCTCCAGGAACTACAATATCTCTATTTTTTATTTTCAATGTCATTTTTTCTCCTTTTGTTTTTTTGTTTTTATTTCTGCAATTTCTTGCATTCAAATGATCCCTGTGTGGCTCCGTTGAGCTCATTATAGAAGCTCTCCTCGACCCCCGCAGGGATTTTGATTGTTACCTTGAGGCTTCCGTCATTAAGCCACTGTTCACTTTCTATTCCAAAATTACGCAGCATTCCATACGCTTTTCCGGTGTGAACGGCAGGCACAATAACCTCTAGCCTCAGTTTTTCTACACTGATTGGAAGAAATTTCGAAATCGCCTCTACGACCGTTTGAACTTGGTCTTCGGCTTTTCTTAGAGGATCAATATGAATCTTGGACTCTTCCATCGCCACCTCTATTCTATTAGGGGGGTGTGGATGTCCTGTCTGCGGGTTGAATGCATCCCGCGCAATGAGAGTCGATATCATCTTTTTCTTTTTATCGAGTAACTCTCTTCGCTGATCCGTCGTCAGCTGAATTTCTCCTTTCAGTACTATTTCTTTACCCACTTGTAGCGGATTTGTTGTATTAAATACTTTTTGTAAGTCCGCTTCTGGCACTCTTTCGGCTTTTCTGGCATCAGAATAGACTTCCTGAACTGCCATAAGCTCTGATAATTCGACATCTTCACCTGCTTTTAGAGCCTGCGCTTTATCAGAATCAACCAAAACTTCAAAATGTTTTCCGCCGGATGAATACCGGGCAAGAGTAGAATCCTCAATACTTACCATTATTCCTTCTTTTTCTTTGAGCCAGAGAGTTTAGACATGTGAGACTTGCATTCTTCCTGTGAAAGTATGTCAAACTTACCGCCTTTTTCAACATACGCGAGCTCTATATTTTGCTCGTTGAAACGGCTTGCATCCGCGCTTCGCATGCCTTTGAGGGCAAGATCTATAGCTTGGTCACGGGCCATATCATCCTTGTAATGCTTTGTAAAATAATCCCGGACCTTGTCAGAATTCTCTCCAATTGCTGCTGCCATATATTCCCAGTATGAACCGGAAGGATCTGTTTCGAAAAGCCTTGCATCTCCGTCAACACCGCCAATAAGCATAGATGTTCCAAAGGGCCTTACGCCGGCAACTTGTGTATGAAGCTGCTGATAGTCGCAAATTTCCTTTGTAAGAGAATCAACAGCCATTGATTCTTCATAAGTTATTCTGTGAGATTGAGCCATAACTCTGGCTTTGTCCACAATCCTTCTTCCGTCTGCTACAAGACCAGATGTTGCAGCACCTATGTGCTTGTCAACTCTGTATATTTTTTCAATTGAACCAGGAACCATAAGTTTCTCGGACACGTTTTTGTCCGCGGCAAGCAGAACTCCGTCTGCATAAACAATTCCTAAAGATATTGTACCTTTCTTAACAGCTTCCCTTGCATATTCGACCTGATAGAGTCTTCCTTGTGGAGAGAAAACCGTTATCGCACGGTCATAACCCATCATCTGTGGCGGTTGCATAATTTACCTCCTTTCTTTTAACGCTACTTTCGTTTTCTGTTTAAGTATTTATCCTTTGTCTTTTTAATGGTGCCGGAAACTCCGAGGACTCTGAAAGTCATAGGGGAGCCTCCAATACTTGTTATTATGGCGAGTGATGCGATGACTTCCGTAAGTGCTTTGTTTGAGCAACGGACTATTCCACTGGATGTTTTTGAGTCATATTCTATAAGCCAGAGATTTGCATTGCTTGTTCCAAGCTCTCCAAGGAAGGAAAGGAGTGAGTTTAAGATCTTGCTGACAATCTGCTTTTCGCTTATTTTGGTCTCAGACAGTAATTCGAATGAGATATATCGCCAGTTCTCCTTTAGCGTTGGCTTAACTTTGAACTTAACCATTTTTAGTTATACCTTCCTTGACAGTAACACCGCTGTGCTTCCGTCTGTTTTTTTCAACAAGTTCTTTTGGAAATCCCATAACGGCTCGCTTTGCTTCAGCATTGCTCATACCCAGGACTTCTGCAAGCGCCATCATCTGACGAGGCTGTCTTAACCCATACTTGCTTGAAGCGCCAGTTGTCATGACGATATCAAGCTTGTATTTTCTTGCAAGAAGGAGATTGAACTTTATTTTTGAAAGGAGTAAAGACCTTTTTATTCCCGTGAGCTCGAGAATATCCGCAAGGTTTATTTCAAGTGCAACATTGTTCTTAGAAGCCAGTGCTGCAGAGGACTGGTCTATAAAGGCGTGTGAAATTACATCGACAAGGGAAGACTCAGCAGCGGCTCTCATAGCACGCGGGCTCTTGGTATTTATCATAAGAATATCTACGGACTCTCGGTTTTTCAATGCAGTTTTTACATCACCTGATTTGTCTGCATTCACTTCGAGAACTGAGAAAATATCAACACCTGATTCTTTTGTAGACTCTTTCACAGCTTCGTACTGCTCTTTTTTGAAATTATTTCTAAATAGAATCCCGGCTCCGCTTATCCCAAAACTTTCAAAATCTGGAAAACCTTCCTTCAAAATAACTGAGTTGTGTAGGTCGTACATAATTTTCTGAGCACAGGAAGCTTTAAATTAGTTTCCTCTGTTTTTATTTGCACCAAGGCTCGGTCTCGATTTCTCAACACCATAGCCCTTCTTGTGAAGGCCTCTTCCCCTCTTTCCAGAAGAAGTAAGACCGCGGTAAACACGCTTCTTGTGCTTGTTTGAACATATCCAGTTTATTCTTGAATCTGCCACTATTTGAGGATGATAAGGATCAACAAGGATTACTTCGTACCATACGTTTTTTCCGTCGTCTCCGACCCAGTAAGAGTTTAGAACTTCCATGTTCGGATACTTTCTTGAAACCCTGTTTTCTAAAAGTGATTGTAGGCTCTTGCCCGGAGTAACAAAACGACCGTAGCTTGTCGGCTTCCTTGCAGCTCTAGGTGCAGGACGCTTTCTGCCTCCTTTGGTCATTCTTGTTCTGACAATAGTATAACCGCCCTTTGCACGATAGCCAAGAGATCTTGCACTATCTATTCGTGTGGGACCTTCGATTCTTGTGAATCTCTGCTCGGCTCTCCACTTAAGATAGCGCTTCCTCTGAAGCTCAACATTCGGTTTTTTCCATGCCTCCCGCATGTATTTGTAGTATCCCATTTTGTGTCTCCGATTTGCACTCAGCCTGAAGCATCATAGTACGGATAGGTCATTCTTATGAGCTGTCCGACTTATAAAGCTTTGGGAGAAGGAAAATATCTATAAAGAAGTAAAACTAAAGGCAGAATATGATTAGTCTTGAACAACTTGATACATGGGAAAAGAAAGTTCAGAAAGCGATTGAGGAAGGAAATATTGACAACTCATTTGCAAAAATATTGAAATCTATCAAAAATGTTCAAAAAGCCAAACAGGCCGGACGAGGCTTAAAACATCAGAGACCTACAGCAGAAATAAGAGAAAGGGCAGAAGAAATTTTTAACAATTTTATTGACAGTTATATAATCAGCGTCCTCGAAAAAGAAGGACAAGACATTGTAAATGATGTAATTGGACAGAAAGGTGTGGAAGTCAGAAGTCTTTTCCACAGGAGACTTGTTAATGAATTGAATGATAGGAGGACGGTTTCGACTCAGAACTGTATTGATTCACTAAATAGAGTTCAGGAAAGAGCTAAAGAAGAATCTGAAATTGCTGAGAGTTTGAAGTATTACGAAGCGGCTCGTTATATGAATGAAGAATACAAGGTAAACATTTGGACTTATATGAAATTTATTGAGAAAGAGCCTGATATAGATTATGAAAGTCTTGAAAACCGCTTCTGGTGGAGAGGTGAAGGCGGAGTAAGAGACGCTAAGAATCTGAAAATTCTTGAGAATGCTTCAAAGGACAAAAAAATACCAATGAAAATGAGAGAACGTATTCTCAATATTATTAAAGCGCGAAAGTCAGGACGTGAAAAGCTGGCAATTGCAGAGACAAAGTTGGCGACATCTATTGTAAACAAGCTCTCTGAACTTTTAGAAGCCAGACCCGACATAACCGAAAAAGAAGCATTTGACGAATTATTTAACATAGAAGGAATTGAAGAAGACAATATAAGAGAACTTATACGGATGGCCGCACGGAACCTCAGTGAAGGTGGTGAACGTGATTCAGTTGTATATAGATGTCTTGTAACGTTGTATGGAAGACCTTCAAACAAAAGACTTGTAAAAGAATAGGCTAAAATATATAACTGTATGACAGCTATTTCTGACTATGGCAGTGTTCGGAGACCTCTATAGTGGATTTATGAATATGTTGATTTTTATGTTTCTGTCAATATTAGTGATAAGCCTGATAGCAGCATTCATAATAATGAAATACGGAAAGAAAAAGGAAGAGAGTGGTGAAAAGGAATCTTCAATCCAGGTAAAATTCCTGACAACAAAAATAGGAATAATTTTAGGAGTCCTTCTGCTGATAGCAATGATTATTGTAGGAAGCTCATTCAAAGTTGCATTATTAGTCTTTGTTGTAATAATCGCAATATCTATGATTATAGACCTTGCAAAAAGTAGGGGGAAATCTAAGTCACCTGTTTCAAGTTCCAAGAAAACAAAGACCGCCAAAAAAACTATCAAGAGAGGAGAACAGAAAGGAGTTTTAAACCCAGAAGACCCTCGGACTGCAAAGCTTTATGCGAATTATCCCTTCCTTAAAGAGAAGGAAAATAAGAATAATAAATCTTAAGACTTGAGGAGATTTCCGATAGGTTAAAATACATTTTTCTTCATATAATAACTATGCAAAAACTTGATGAGCAGATTCTTAATATAATAAGAAATGCCGGACCCTCGACTCCGATGGAGATAGCTAGCAGGATTAACGGAACGGACTCCTTGATAGTTGGTGCAGTTCTCGCAGATGCGGCAAGTCAGAAGAAGATAAAAAAGTCAAAACGAAGGATTGGTGGTGGTCTTCGATACTATTATTTTCCGGACCAGTTTGGAACTCTGCAGAAAAAAATAAGCAGTTCACTTACAACGCATGAGAAGGAAGTTCTTCAGATACTTATGAAGGAAAATCTTCTTGGAGAATTTGAAATATCAAACCAGATAAAGTTAATTCTTCCAAATCTTGAGGATTTGATTCGGGCTTTCAACATAGAACATGGGGGAACAACATACAGATGTTGGAGTGCCCCGACAATGGATGAAAAACTTGCATTTGAAACTGCTATGGAGAAAATTACAGGAAGAGTGGGCAGCGTAGAACCTGAAGTAGCAAAGGTGGAAACTGCAGAAAAGAAAATCCAAGAAGTTAAAAAAGAAGAGCCGGCTGCCAAGATAGAAAAACCAAAGGAAGAAGAAAAGCCTGAAGCAAAAATCCAGGAAAAGTCCAAACCAGCGTCCAAGGTCGCAAAGAAATCTAAAACTTCTGACTCAAGACAGATAAAGCTTTCAAAGGAAGACACGACGCAGAAGGAAACTGAAGAGGAAATGCGGGACCGCATACGGAAGGAGATATTAAGAGAAATTGAGGGAGATTTTGGAGATATTGTTCTTAGATGGCTGGAGACCCAAGATATTGACGTTCGTTCAGAAAACTCAGTGCCGGATGAGAATACATATGAACTTGATGTGAAAGTTCCGACACCACTTGGAAGGCAAACATACATGGTAAAAATACTTGATTTTCCAAAGAAGCCCGCAAGCCAGAATGATGTAGCAGCGATAGGAACAGAGGCAGTAACACGAAGAGTTCCAGCAATGGTCATAAGTTCAACAGGCTTTGCGAAGACAGCAATAAAATATGTTGATAAGGAGCTGAAGGATTTGGTCTTCCTTATTGACAAAAATGACATAGAATGACAAGCTGAGATAAAGTTTATAAGCAAATCTCAGCAATAATAAATAGAAGGTGAACTTCACCCTTAATGGCAGACGAAACCTACGAAGTAGATGAAATTGTGGATGAACTTCTGAATAAGAAGCGCGGCATAAAGGAAATTATAAAGGAGATGAAGAATGTCTCCGAACTTATGGTTGACCTTGCGTATTCAGCAATACTTTTCAATAATGATGATTTGGCTGAGGAAGTCAAGGGACTAGAGGAGGAGATGAACAAACTCCGCCTTCAGATTGAGATAAGCGCAATGCTGGCGGCCCGAACATCAGAAGATGCCTCAAAACTGAGTGGAATAATTAGAGTTGCCGCTGCAGCGGAGAGTATATCCAATGCCGCCGAAAAAATAGCAGATACAGTTCTCAGAGATATAGAGCTTCACCCTGTTCTAAAGGAGGCGCTTGAAGAAGCTGAAGAAACTGTTCAGCGAGTTGTAGTAAAAGCGAAATCTGAAATTGATGGAATGGCAATAAAAAATATCCGTGACAACAAAAAGTACGCGGTTGATATACTATGTATCAAGCGCGGGGGAAAATGGATTTTTGACCCGAAGTGGGAAAGTAAAGTTAAAGCTAAAGATATGGTAATAGTTACAGGCTTCAAGGAAAATGTTGAGCAGTTTAAGGACCTTGTGAAGTGAAATCCTTCTATAGAGATTTTATGTTTGAAGTTTCTGACGATGTTTATTCTCCCAGGGAGGACTCTTTTCTTATTGCAGATTCCCTTGAACTGAAAGGCAATGAAAAGGTGTTGGATATGGGGACTGGTAGCGGAATTCTTGCAGTTGTCGCAGCGTCTAAGGGTTGTGAAGTTACAGCAGCAGACATAAATCCAGGGGCTGTAAAATGCGCGAAAGAAAACGCTGAGAGAAACCAAGTTTCAATAGAAGTTCTTGAAAGTAATTTGTTTGAGAATATCTCCGGAAAATTTGACCTTATACTATTCAACTTGCCTTACATCAAAATGAATGAAAAGCCTAAGAAAGTAATAGATCTCAGTTATAATAGCCCAGGAACTATTGAGGGCTTTCTCAAAGAATACAAAGAACATTTGAAGCCAAGTGGGAGGGCGATTGTTGTAAGTTCCAGCCTCTCAGGCATCGAGCCGGAGAGTCTTGGGAAGATTATTGCACGGCAGAAGCTCCCTTTTGAAGAGATTTTTGTTGTTGAATTAGAATAAAGATATCAGCAAATAAACTGAAGCAAGCCCTAAACCCAGCAAGGATTTTATGACAATAAAATTAAGAGTAAACTCCAGCCAAGGAGCTGATTTGTTTTCGAACTTCTTTATTATGAAGAAGGCAGGAATTGAAGCGACAATTATTCTTGACGCAGAAAAGGATAGAATTGGTGCTGTGTGGGGATTTACCACTCTAGATAGGGCTGAGAAGAAAAGAATAGCCAAGGAAGCTCCTGCGAGGTAGCCAGTAAAGAAGCGCCGTGTATTATCACTTTCAGTTCCGAGGACAAGTTGAGCAAGACCGTCCAGAGCCATTGGAGTCATGAAAACTAGAGGTAGTAGAAGTCCTGAAATTGCATTAAAGGGGCCAAACCAGAGCAAAAGAAGAATGGTAGAAACGAATGCCCCGAGATAAACACCTGTGCACCTTGAGCAAACGACTAAATATTTGGAGAACTTGAAAGAGCGTTCAGGTCTCTGATGGCACATAAATTTTTTCAGTTTCATCTTTTCTGTACAATAGTAAGTAAATCGCCGTCCTTTAATACATGATTGAGACCAGCTTTCTGGTTGGCAAATTTTGCGCTCTTCCCCGTCACCATTGCATAACGGAAGTTCTTTCGGAAGGTCTTATGAAGCTTTGAGCAGACTTCCCCAACAGTCGAATCGGCCTTGACTAAGAGAGGCTCCTCTAAATCAGCTTTTTCGCCCTGAGGTTTCATAAAAATTCTAATGAGCTGGAGCTTAGTAAAAATACTCTCTTTCAAATCTTCGAGACCTTCGCCCTCTTTTGCAGATATAGAAACCTGCTCCTTGTGAAGTTTTGGGAGCTCCTTCACAGAATCAGATTTGTTAACAATCACAAGTGAGGGAAGATAAACCCGGTTCTTGACAATGCCGTCAATAAGCTGGTCAAGATCAACCGCATCTTGTATAGTAATTGAAGCATTGAGATAGCCGAATTCTGAAAGAACGCTTTTTATGAGAGAGTTTGCAAGTTTGCATTTTGATATTTTTTCGATTTGTATTCCACCATAAGCTCGCTTCTCTATTGAAATTCTTGGAGGCCTCTCATCAAGACGGAGATTTGCATCATAGAGTTCTTTCAACATTTGTTTATATTGCTCTGGTTTGTTGGCATCAATTACAAGGCAAAGCAGGTCACCCATTCTTATAACAGAGAGAACTTCCCTTCCGCGACCTTTTCCTGATGCCGCACCTGCAATCAGCCCGGGAACGTCCAGAAGCTGGAGCTCGGCTGATTTGTATTTCATTGCCCCCGGAACTACAGTAAGAGTCGTAAAGTCGTAGTGACCAACTTCACTTTTTGCATTTGTCAAAGCATTAAGAAGTGTACTTTTTCCAACAGATGGAAAGCCGGCAAAAATAACAGTTGCGTCTCCGCTCTTTTTTATTCCATAGCCAAGACCACCCCCCTGAGAAGAACCCTTTTCAGCAGAGGCTCTAAGTTTTGAGAGTTTTGCCTTCAGCTTTCCGATGTGGTGCTGAGTCGCCTTATTGTAAGAAGTTTTGCGGATTTCATCCTCAATCTCCTTAATTTTATCTTCTACTGACATAGATAGAAAGAGTTCCCCTCGAAGTATTTAACGATACTTGTTCTTGTTTACAACTTTGGTGACGAGCTTCTCCAGAAGTTTCATTTCCTCGTCGTGTTTTGAGAACTGATAAATTCCTACACCAAGGAAAATTATTCCGATTGTGATTGCTGAAAGCCCTATAGTTATGAACCAGTTGGTTATATGAGAAAACCCCATGAATGCGAAACCAAAGAGTATGAAGGCAATTGATGTTCTGATGTGGGCAAGCACAGTCCTCTCGTGTGCCAGTTCTGTTCTTTTGTAAGAGAGGTGAGTCCTCACATCATTTTTTGCCATAAACTTAGTTTCTGTTTAGAGTATTTATTAATTTCGAGTTAGACCAGATCGATTTTGAGGGGGTACATAGCTTCGTCATTCCATCGGACAAAATAGGCCTTCATCGGAAGTTTGCGCCAGATATACTTCCTCTTGTTCACCATAAGAATGACTGCACCCATACCATTTGCCCTATTTTGTTCGGAAATAAAAGTCCTTGCAGATTCCAAATCATTGGTAGATGGAACAAGGAGCCTCTCTTTAACTGGCTTATTGTAAAAGTCGCTTTCAAATGTAGAATCATTTTTTGGGAACTGGTTTGGAATGATGTGTTCAACATGAGAATGGGCAATCCCTATCATATCGGACTCCCCACGAGAAAGATGGGAGGTTTTTACAATGTAAGGAAAACAATACTTTTCGTCAACGTGCTCAACATCAGTTACACGAAAGTAACCATCTTGGGAAGAGCCAGGCTTTTTTCCTTCTGAAAGTATTTTTACTCCGCCTTCTCTTCGGCCTCGAAGAACTCCAAGATACTCGATTCCAGTTTTTTGGAAAGTCAGCCTTTTCCTTGAAACTTTTGTTATTTTCTTAAGAATTTGTGAAGGAAGAACAAGTTTTTCTGGAATTCCTGACGTGCCAACAAGGGCTTTTTTAGTTTTAATTATTTTAAGAGACATATAAAGAGAGTAGATAACATATTATAAATGACTTATGCAATCCTATATCTATGGTTTCAGTAATTCTTCTTAAACCACTTTACCAAGGAAATATAGGTTCAGTAACCAGAGCTATGAAAAACTTCGGATTTAATGAGCTCCTCATTGTAGGTGCAGAAATTGAAGACGAAGCGAGAAAGATGGGAATGCACGCACAAGACATTTTAGATGGGGCAAAACTTTTCGACACTCTCGAAGACGCTGTAAAGAGTTTTGACCTTATTATAGGTACAACTTCATATGAAAGTGGCAAGGACGACAAATTTCTGAAGATGAATTTTACTCCGACGGAATTGAAAGAAAAATTAGAACAGGTGAGTGGAAAAACCGCTTTAATTTTCGGACCTGAGGATTCTGGACTCTCAAATGACGAACTCTCCCGCTGTGATATGACAGTAAGTATTCCAACTGCAGAAGAATACAGGTCTATGAACCTGTCCCACGCAGTGGCTGTTTTACTTTATGAGCTCTCAGGACTGGAAGGAAAACGGGAGGCAAGACTTGCATCAAGAAAAGAGCTTGACATTATGCGAAATAATATTGAAGAGATTTCAGAGCTTTCAGGACACACTGAAAAAGAAAAGCTATTTAATGAGATGGTCGGTAAGATATTAGGAAGGTCGATGATTACAGGTCGTGAGGCAAGCACACTTATCGGTTTTCTTAAAAAAATTAAGGGAGAACTTAAGAAATAATACAAAATGGTTATTGGAATTCCGGCAGACACAAGCATTTGGGGAACAATTGTTAATTGGACAATATTGCTGATAATGTTTATGTATGTTCTTCCGAAGCTTTACCTCTATCAGATTTTTTCAAAGCTTGAAATGGCGGCTCAAAAGTTTGAGGCAATGTCCAAAAAAAGCCAGGCCATGGTAGTGAAAAACACATCACCTTTTGGAAGAGCAAAAAAAGACATACGAGAAAGAGTTACAAGATTCGTTGACTTTTTTATAGTCCCTCCAGTAAGTCTTGATCCTTTTGGAATAATAAAGAAGCTCGACCACATTATAGACAATTCTGATGCACGATTTAGGAAGGCTGCAGATTACATAGCACCTGATGCAGACAGTGAGCAGAAGATGAATGTGTTTATGGGAATGCAGGCAGCCGTTATGATAAATATGGTGGCAAAGGTAGTCAGACATTATGTTGAAATGACGAAAAAATTCAAGAACCTGCAGTTTGCAATGCTCCTGCAGATGCAACTTCCAATGTTGGAGAAGATGGTGGAATCAGAAGTAAAGGGTCTCCACGCCTTCTTAAATGGGCACGCGATAGGAGATGGAATTGGCCCGATGGTAATTGCAAGTCAGTTGGATACTGAAGGAAAGGAAATCGCAAAGGAGGCAATAGCAGCAAGTAGAACCGTCAATGGACGGAAAGTCACATTCATAAAAGCAAGAGGTCCAGGTGGAAGACTCGGAAAAATTGGAGAAGCAGTTGAAAAAATAGCGGCAAAGGGGAAGGTTGCACGGATAATAACAGTTGATGCTGCCCAGAAGCTTGAAGGAGAAAAAACCGGAACAATTTCAGAGGGAGTTGGAATCGCCATGGGAGGTCCTGGAGTCCAGCGCTACAAAATAGAGGAAGTTGCTACGAAGTATAAACTTCCAATGGATGCAATAGCAATAAAAATGAGTCCATTCGAAGCTATATCACCAATGCCTGAAAAGGTTGTGGACTCTCTGAAAAATGCAGTTGACATGCTCAATGAAAGAATAGCTGAAGTTCCAAAGGGCAAGCACATTATTGTTGTAGGAGTTGGAAACACCTGCGGAGTTCCGAATACCAAGAAAAACCTTGAAAAATATGTGAAAAGTATAAAGGAACGAGCAAGGAAAATTAAGAAAGCAGAAAAAGAGAAGAACAAGACTTGGTGGGGCGGAACAAAGAAGGAAGCTGAGATGTGGAATTTTAACCGTGCAGATATTTTAAATTTAGGAAAAACCGCAGGGTTTATTAAGCAATAGAGAAACATTTTGAGATAAACAAATGGCAGAGAGAGCTGGAGGCGTATATGCAAGAATGGATGGGAGACCTTACACAAGGGTTTCCAACAAGAAGCCACGAAAGGCTTATGTAAAGGGAGTTCCGCACAACAGAATACACAACTTTGAATCCGGAACAAAGCGTAATGATTATACAGCTGAATTAATACTACGAGCCCAGAGAGATGTGCAGATAAAGCACAACGCTCTTGAGGCTGCCAGAGTTGCAGTTACAAAAACTCTTTCCCCACTTGGAAAGGAATATTTTATGAAAATTAGAACTTATCCACATCACGTTCTCAGGGAAAACCCTCTAGCAACAGGTGCCGGAGCTGACAGGTTCTCAACGGGAATGAGCAAGGCTTTTGGAAAGATTGTCGGAAGGTCTGCCAGAGTCACAAAGAATCAAGCAATAATCAGTGTTAATGTAAAGAAGGATCAGATTATTCTTGCAAAAAATGCTCTCAGAAAGGCTTCAATGAAACTTCCAATTAAGTGCAGAACAGAAATAAATGAGCTTGCAGAAAACAGTAAAACTGTAGCAAGTAAATAATTATTTAGATTTCCAGAAGCGGGCTATTAGAGCTTCTTGTGAATATGATTTATGTGACGGTTTTCCCTTCTTACTCCTACCTTTTTTTGCCTTACCTTTTGTAACTTTTACTCTGAATCCAACTTCAGAAGCTTTTTTCTCGAAACGTTGTTTTGTCCAGCCCTGATGTAAATTACTAAATGCTTCAAGGGGCATAACAAGAACTTCACTGTTAGTTATCGCTGAGAACTCCCCTCTGTCAATTCCATTTTTGTCTTCATATGCTTCATATTCTTCTATGAAATTTATTAACTCGTCCTCGACTTCATCAATATTTCTCCAGATTCCAAACTTACTCATATGGCAAGGATATGTTTTGTCAAATGTGAAACGCTCCATAAGATAAGGGGGGTGTGTTTTTTTGTCATCTATGTATCTTTTAATTTCATGTCCGAATTTTTTGAAACTGACATCCTGACCGTGTTTTGCTTCACGTGATTTAAGACAGGGCTCCACACCATACATAGACTTGACAAAATCATCCCTCTTTTTGTTGAAGTATTCAACAGGCTCACCGACCATATACAATTCATCATTAACTCCACCCTCACCGCGCTTTCGAACATCCATTAAATTGTAGACGTTTTCAAGTATTCCCCTCTGATATATAGAAGTATATTCAGAAAATTTGAATCCAAACATTGTGAAGATGTCCATATAGGGCTCCTCAAAAAGCTTCTTTATTTTCTTGTTTTCTGAAATTCTGTCAAGAAGCTCTTCAATAAAAATAACTTTTTTTATGAATTTTGGTGAATAGTGACCATTTTTTCTAAGATGTTTCTTGGCAAGTTTCATCAAATTGCCTGTTGGCTCTATTGCAATTATTTGCTGAAGACTCTCTGGAAAGTCCTTGTGTAAGTCAAATAAATCAGAAAACTCGCGTCCTGTCCCAATTCCAAGAACGATTATTCTGGTTTTGAGACCCTTTTTCTTGGCTTTTTTTATTCTCTTCTTTAGTTTTTTGTAAATCTTTTCCTCATAATTACGAGGCGATGTTGCTAATCTCTTGTTAACAAGAGGGGCAGACGCCCAGTAGGCTTCCTGTCCGCTAGAATAATATTTCCTCCAGTCGACCATAAAAGAATTTTAAGAGTGGAAATTAATATAGTTTTTCAATCTGGGAAAAATTTAGCAAATTTTATAAGCACATGAACGCTACCAGACTTAATATTATGAATGATGAAAGTTCTGCCATAGTTCTCTGGTTTGATTCTATTTCAAAGGGTGATATAGGGAAAGCTGGAGGCAAGGGAGCCAATCTTGGAGAGATAACATCTTTTGGACTTCCAGTTCCACCGGGCTTCGTTGTAACTGCCCAAGCCTACGAACTGTTTCTGAAAGAGGCAAATATAGTCGTCGATATGAAGGATATTTTAAAGGACCTTGATGTGGATGACACAGAAGCTCTAAACAAGGCTGCAACGGCGATAAAGGGGATGATAAAGAATGCCTCTATCTCAGACGAAATTTCAGGACCAATAAAGGAAGCCTATGAAAAAATGTCAAAGAAGACTGAAAAGGGGATAATACTTGCAGGAACTGGAGAAGAGGGAGAATTTGTTGCAGTAAGAAGTTCAGCAACCGCAGAAGATTTGCCTGATGCCAGCTTTGCAGGACAGCAAGCGACCTTCCTCAATATCAGAGGAAAGAAGGACCTCGTTCAGGCAGTCAAGGACTGCTGGGCATCACTATTTGAGCCGAGAGCAATATTTTACAGGGAACGAAAAGGATTCGAACACGAAAAAGTTCTTATGTCAGTCATTGTGCAGAAGATGGTGGATTCTGAGAGCGCAGGGGTCATGTTTACATCTAATCCAGTTACAAATGATGAATCTGAAATATCTATAGAGGCAGCATGGGGACTTGGAGAGGCCGTTGTAGCTGGCCAGGTGAATCCAGACAGATATCTGATAGACAAGGAAACATTAGGTATAAAGAAAAAGGATGTGCCACGCAAGGACTTTATGTACATTCGTGATATTTCAACAGGAAAAACCGTCAAAGAGAATCTGACTGAGGAAACAGGAAGTAAGCAAGTTCTAAAGGAGGAGGATATGCAGGAATTGGCTCGTTTTGGAAAGACCATAGAGGAGCATTACAACTGGCCACAAGATATTGAATGGGCTATTGAGGACGACAAGATATACATACTTCAGACAAGGGCTGTTACCACACTAGGAGAAAGAGGAGGAGATAAAGTTGAAGAACGGAGAAGTGAAACAGTCCAAGAAGCTGAAACAAGTGTCTCTACGCCGGTGAGTGAAGATGGACCAGTAATAGTTGAAGGTTTCGGAGCAAGCCCAGGAATAGGGGCAGGAAAGGTAGTTCTTGTACAAGACATATCTCAACTTTCGAATGTTGAAAAGGGAGCTATAATGGTGACAGAAATGACAACACCCGATATGGTTCCCGCAATGGAAAGGGCGGCGGCAATTGTCACGAACTCCGGAGGTTTGACCTGCCACGCTGCGATAGTTTCAAGAGAACTTGGAATTCCATGTATAGTTGGAACCAGCAATGCAACAGAAGTTCTGAAGAATGGACAACAAGTAACAGTTAATGCAAATGATGGAAAGGTTTACGAAGGAATTGTTAAAAAAATGATAGAAGAGGAGGAGGCAGTTTCAGAAGAGGAAGATGACGAACCAGTCCCTGAAACACGGACAAAGATATATATGAATTTGGGAGTTCCGAAAAGAGCTGAGGAGCTGGCAAAACTGCCTGTTGATGGAATTGGTCTGATGAGAGAGGAATTCATATTCGCGAGCTCAATAAGAGAGCATCCGCTCGCCATGATAGAACGAGGAGAGGAGCAGAAATTTATAGATTTACTTTCAGATGAAATTGCAAAAGTTGCCAGAGCTTTCAGCCCGAGACCGGTGGTTTTGAGACTGTCGGATTTCAAAACAAATGAATACCGAGCATTGAAAGGCGGAGAAAAGTACGAGGAAAAGGAAGAGAACCCAATGATAGGTTGGAGAGGTTGTTCCAGATATACTACTGAGGAATACGGTCCGGCATTCAGGCTTGAGTTAAAGGCAGTACAGAAAGTAAGAGAGGATATGGGTCTGAAAAACATCATCATAATGCTTCCCTTTGTAAGAACTCTTGATGATGTGAAAAAGGTGACTGCGCTAATGGAGGAAGAAGGTCTTCACAGAGGTCCTGACCTGAAACTGTGGATGATGGCAGAAGTCCCAAGTAATGTTATACTTGCAGACAAATTCGCTGAGCTCGTAGACGGCTTCTCTATCGGAAGTAATGATCTGACGCAGACTATTATGGGTGCGGACAGGGACTCTGAACTTCTTCAGAGACTTGGATATTTTGATGAAAGAAATGAAGCAGTGATGAGATCCATAGCAAGGCTGATTAAAGTAGGAAAAGAGAAGGGAATAACGGTTTCGATATGTGGACAGGCTCCTTCAGTTTATCCTGAGTTTACGAAATTCCTAGTTGAAGAAGGAATAACATCAATAAGCGTAAATCACGATGTTGTGAAAAAGGTCAGGAGACTGGTGGCAAAGGTGGAAAGTGAACTCAGAGAAAGCATCCCGAAAGCAGAAAGTGCCCAAGAAGAACCAATCAGTGACACCGCTGAGGCGGAGGAAATTGTGCCTGAAAGTGAACAGAAACCATCCGGAGAAGAAAGAGAAACTGAGAAAACAGAAGAGGCTCCAGTTGAATCATTTGAAGAAGAATCAGAAGATGAAAATGATGAGAAAGAAGATAGCACAAATCACTCTGAAGCAGAATCTGAGTATACTGAGCCGGAAGAGCACAGTGAGGGTCAGCAGACACTCTAGGAAATTAGTTTATCTTTGTATTTCAACGCAAGCCAGCCTATGCCATATCCAAGAAGTGCTCCGAAAATAACATCCAAAGGATAGTGGTATCCGAGGTAAATCCTGCTTACACCAACAAGTGCCGCAAGTGAATATAGAATCCAAGCACGATTCTTCATTTGCACAGACAAAATAGAGGCTGCAAAAAATGCTCTTGAACTGTGTCCGCTGGGGAAAGATGTTGCTATTTCCGACAAAGGTCTTAGTCTACCTATAGAAATTTTAAGAAATCCTGTAAGGATTTCGCTAACGATGAGTCCAAGAAGAAGGAGTTTGAAATATTTCTTTTCTTTTCCATCGTAATAGTAGACAATCGGGACTACTATAAGCCATAACCAGAAATCTGCCAAGTGACTCACTGCCGAAAAGAAAAAATCAGGAAGCGTGCTACCGGATAAACTATAAATATAAAGGAACAGGCTCTTATCAAACGCAATAAGCTCTTCTAACATAGCTTGTATTTGAAGAGGTAATATAAATGTTTGAGGAATATTCCGACGAAATAAAGGAGAAGAAAGCTAAGAGAATAGCGATACAGCTACCCAGCGGACTTAAGAGGAAGACACCGGAAATACTTTCAGAACTGAAAACGATTGTTGGTGACGGAGTTGAACTTCTTGTTCTTGGAGATACTGCATACGGAGCCTGCGATTTGAGAGATATAGAAGCAGAGAAAATCGGGGCTGACCTTATGATTCATTTTGGACACGCCTCTTTCAGAGTCAAGGAAGCAGTCCCTACAGTCTACGTTGAATTTTTCTCTGAGCAGGATATAGGACCAATAGTTGAGAAAGCAGCTAAGGAGATTAATGAGAATACGATAGGACTGCTTTCCGTTGTTCAATTTTCAAAGCAGATTGAAAAGGCCAAGGAAATTCTTGAGAAAACAGGAAAGAAAGTAATAATTGGACAATCGCGATCAAGATCAAAGCACGCTGGGCAGGTACTTGGATGCGATTTCACAGCAGGAACCAGTATGGAGAAGGATGTTGACTGCTTTTTGTATATAGGAACTGGGAATTTTCATCCAGGAGGCGTTGCAATGGGAACTGAGAAAATAGTTTATGTTGCAGACCCTGAGCGGGAAGAGATACGAGATATGAATGAACTTAAAGACAAACTTTTGAGAGTACGATTTGCCAAAATTGAAGCAGCGAAGAAAGCTAAGCGATTCGGAATTATAGTAAGCCCGAAAGGAGGTCAAAACAGACTCCCTTATGCGAGAAAAATTGCAAGCCTTCTTAAAACTGCAGGAAAGGAGGCATTCATAGTTGTTGTTGATGAAATAACACCTCACAAACTGGATGAATTTATGTTCGACTATTGGGTATGCACTGCATGCTCCCGTATAGCATATGATGATGAAGCAGTGTATAAGAAAATGATAACGCCACAGGAGGCAGAAATAGTTGCCGGAAGCAGAGAGTGGAAGGACTACGTAGTTGACCACTTTTAGACTAGTACTTGGATAATAGCTCAATCTTATTTTTGAAAACTATTTAAAGCATATAAGTTATAAAAGACAGCCATGGAACTTAATATTATAAAAGAAGAAAAGGACATGCTGCAAGTCGAGTTAGTCGGAGAAACACATACTCTTGCAAATATCCTTAAAGAGGAGCTTTACGAGGACCCGAAGGTCAAGGGAGCTGCTTATGTAAAAGAGGATTCTCTTACATCAAATCCGAGGATTGTTATAAGAACTTCTGGAAAGAAGCCAATGACAGCTCTAAAGGATGCTGCAAAGAGAATTCAAAAACAGACGGATGACTTCGTCTCAAAATTTGAAAGGGCTAATTAAGCACTTTTCACATTCTATGTTATGAGGCTGTAATGGACAGAAAAGAGGTAGCAGAAACTATATTGTACATGTTTTTTGGTTTTGTTATAGCTGTACTTGGGCATGCGGCTCTCGGCTATGCCCTGGAAACTGATTATCCGGTTGTCTCTGTTGTTTCAGAGAGTATGGAGCATGACGATGTCAGAACTTACAGAGAGTGGTTTACAGACAGAAATTTTGATGAAACTGAACTAGAAAAATGGCCCTTTTCTAAAGGAATGAACAAAGGAGATTTGGTATTAGTTAAGGGCTCAGTCATAAACGAGCTTGAGGCAGGAGATGTAATTGTATATAGAGTCGGTGGAGGAAAACCAATTATACACAGAATTGTATGGATAAATGATTCAAGGATATATACGAAGGGAGATAACAATAAAAATACAGACCAAGAAGGAGTTCATCTTGCCCCACCAATACAGGACCAGCATGTACAAGGAAGAGCGGTATTTAGAGTTCCCTTGCTTGGTTGGATAAAAATAGCATTTATGAATATTACGGGGTTGTTTGGATGAAGTTTTGTGAAAAATGTGGAAGTCTTATGAAGCCAAATGAAAGTGGAAGCTCTTTTGAATGCGACTGCGGACATAGTGAAGGTGCAGGAAATGAGCATGTGACGACAGAGAAAATTGAAAGAGAGGTTCCCGATATTGTTGTAAAGGAGGAAGGAGATAAAGTGCTTCTTCCTGAGACAGAGGCAGACTGTGAATGTGGAAACAAGAAAGCCTACTATTGGATAGAACAGACAAGAAGCGCTGACGAAGCACCAACACGATTTTACAGGTGCACAAAGTGTATGCATACTTGGAGAGAATACTCCTAATCCAGTAAATTTATAAGACAGCCGGCTTTAGCACTCAGGTAAAGGAGGTGCAAAATGGCAATAAAACACGGAAAAGTCTGGGAATCTTTGCTTGTCGCAGGCTCCATAATTTTCGCATTTGGAATTATATGGGGAGCTCTACTTCTGGCAAAGGAATTTACAGAGGCACAGGGAGCGCTTGTTCTCATAATAATAGGAACAATCTTATTGATTCTTTCTGAGACAAGTCTTCTCTCAAAGGGAAAGAAATAAAAGATTAAAACTCCAAGCTGGTGCTTATGGAAAAATTAAGAAGGGCGCCAGCTCTGGAGAGATTTGTTAAGGACATACGTCCTGAAGATATCAGAGTTCGTGTTGTAGGAATTGTATCTGACAAAGGAGACGATTCATTTATGCTTGAAGATGAGACAGGGAAAATTCTTGTAAAATCTGCAAGTGGTTTGTCATTTGAAAATGGGAGTAAAGTCCGCATCTTTGGAAGACCAGCTACAGCAGAACAGGGCATTATATTGGAATTTGAAATTGCTCAGGATATGAAACTTCTTAATCAAAAACTATATAAGAAAACCGCCACTTTAAATCAAAATAAGGACACTGATGGAAACCAAAATAATCCTTAAAACCGCATTGATAGCACTAGTTGTGTTTGTTGCAATAATCTCTGTTGCAGAAGCACGAAGAGGCGCAGCTGATGAGGATGCAGAGAACTGCATTCTTAAGCCTGAAACAGGACTCAGTATCGCTTCAGTAACTGGAGGCTTTGCCTACATATTTGCAGGCGGAGCAAGTCCACTAATAATACTTGCTGTTGCATTCATTGTTGGTTTTATATCATCACACTTCATATGGCACGGATTCTAGGGAATCTTATGACTTTATGAGAAATAGAAAGAGTGGGAACAGTAGATGGCATTTAAATTTATATTAGACGAACCGGACCTTTTGAAAGAGTGCGTAATAGCCGCATCAAGTATGCTCAATGAGGCACTTCTTTCAGTCGACAGTAATGGAGTCAGCCTTGTGAGTATGGACTCAGCAAATGTTGCTCTTGTAGAATTTAATATTCTTGCAGGAGCATTCAGAGAACTGGAAGCTTCTGAAAAAACTGGATTTGGTGTCAATATGACAGACCTTGTTTCTGTAATGCGAAGAATAAAATCTACAGAAAGTCTTGAAATGTCTATGAATGACGGCATGCTATCTATGAAGATATTTGGAAATGCAAAAAGAGCCTTTCAGATACCTCTGATAGATGTGAAGAAAGAGACTAAAATCCCGCAGCTGGACTTTCCTGCAAGTATTGAGATAAAGGCCAGCTTCCTTGAGGACGGAATAAGCGATGCAGAAATAATTTCAGATGCAGTTATACTGGAAGCCGACCCTGACTCATTCACAATCCGCTCGAGAGGAGATAACAGAACTGCCGAACTCAAGATGCAGAAAGGGGAAGACGGAATAGTTAGTTTGGAGGCAAAGGACCACGTTAAATCAACCTTCTCCCTGGATTATTTAAAGAAAATGATAAAAGCATCAAAGATATCTGATGTTGCCAGTGTAAGAATTGGAAATGATTATCCTCTGAGAATGACCTTCACAGTAATAGACAAAGCCCATATAGGATTTGTTCTTGCTCCAAGAATAGAGAATGACTGAAATATTGTCAATATTTTTTCTGAAAACCGAGCGATACCTTTATAATTAAAAACGAATTACAAGCTCTGATGAGTAAAAAAAAAGATTTTAGTTTCTATTACAGTATAGCGCTTTTATCACTGCTCGCTCTAATTATTTTTATGCAACCGCAGGCAGGAGAAACAATTCCTGACCTTGATGAAGTTACAAGTGTGGAAGGTGTGATTGTTAACGGGGAAGCAGTTCAGGAAATTGAAATTCAGGAAGAACTTGTTGAGATTGTAAAATTCGAAGGAACTTTACAGGAAACAACCTGTAATATTGATGCAGGATGGCCTGCGCATTGCCCGATAAAAAAAGGAAGTAGAGAATTTAGAACCTGTTGGATTGAATCAACAAGTGGAAGTTCTGACCTTTTCGCAAATATAGGATGCGGGGCGATGACCATTCACGCAGAATTTAAGCAGATGGCATCAATGGCAACATCAAGAGAAGCCCGGCTTGTTCTTCTGCCCGGACCAAATATAACAGCAAGATATCTTCTGTCTCTTGATATGAGAATAAACGGTCTTCCGACAACGGAAGCCGACGACCAAGGTCTTGTTATTAATGTTGAGGAAGTGCAGAATCATAGAAAAATTGTGATAAGTGTTTCTGAGGGGAAAATATGTGTGAGAGAATCCGCTGAGGAATGTGTAGAGAGTTCTGAAGTTATAGAAGCAACACAACCCGGGAGAAATAAGTGGGAAATTGTAGGAGAAGATTCTGACCTAAGAATATATGTTGATAACTCATTGATTGCAGAGTTCTCGGAACTTACACTTCTGTCCTACCAGCAAAGTGGAAACCTGCTGTCAATATATGCCAGGCTGAATCCGGACGATATGAGTGGGAGCGTCTTGGATGTTGAAATTAGAGAGGCTGAATTTTACAATATAATATAAAAGTTTTTTAGAATTCCATATAAGTAGTCGGAGCAAGCTATTTAAAGAATACAGGAAAAGAAAGGAAGAGTGGGAGAAAAGTATGGTAGAAAAAACAACACTTTCAGTAATAAAGGCAGATGTAGGAAGCGTCCCAGGGCATGTAGTAGCACCGCCGGAACTTTTGGAAGAATGTGAAACCATTCTCAATAAAGGACTTTCAGAGAACACAATAAATGATTTTTATATAACACGGTGCGGAGACGATATTCAGTTAATAATGACGCACTTTAATGGAGAAGATAACAAAGATGTTCATAAACTTGCATATGATGCCTTTGTATCTGCAACAAACAAAGCAAAGGAAATGAAACTTTATGGTGCAGGACAGGACCTTCTGAAAGACACTTTCTCAGGAAATGTTAAGGGAATGGGACCTGGTGTTGCTGAGATGGAATTTGAGGAAAGACCTTCTGACCCCGTAATAGTTTTCGCAGCAGACAAGACAGACCCCGGAGCTTTCAGCCTTCCATTCTACAGGATGTTTGCAGACCCTTTCTGCACACCCGGACTAACAATTGACCCGACACTCCAGGACGGATTCAGTTTTGAAATTCACGACATTAAAGAAAGTAGGAAAATAACGCTAGACGCTCCTGAAGATACCTACAAACTTCTCGCATTTATAGGCTCAACCGGAAGATACCTCATAAAGAGAGTATACAGGCGCTCAGACGGAGAAATTGCAGCTGCGCTTTCCACTGAAAAATTGGCACATATAGCCGGAAAATATGTAGGCAAGGATGACCCAGTTGCGATAGTTCGCTGCCAGTCAGGTTTTCCAAGCGTTGGAGAAGCTCTTGAGCCATTTGCCTTCCCGCACCTTGTTTCAGGTTGGATGAGGGGCTCGCACAGAGGTCCTTTTATGCCGGTTTCGCAAGAAGACGCGAGAAATTCCAGACTTGACGGACCTCCACGAGTAATAGCTCTCGGATTCCAGATAAATAAAGGAACACTAGTAGGACCAGAAGACCTGTTCAATGATATAGCATATGACAGAACACGTGAAAAGGCACATGAAGTTGCAGATTATATGAGAGGACACGGTCCATTTGAACCGCACAGACTTGGAGAAGAGGAAATGGAATACACAAGCCTTCCGAAAATCCTTAAATCACTGGAATCTAAGTTTAAGAAGATTTAAGAACAGGTCGAAACAATACTTTTTGGGAGAATGTATAAAGAGGCTATCGAGAGTTATTATTCCAGGACGAATGTCCAGAGAGCTATACTGGGAGTTTCAGAGAACAGAGAACTTATACCTGTTCTTTCAACAGGATCATTTGGAAGCAGGCCTAATGCCGTCTATTATGAAAAAGATGTAGAACAGATGGTAAAGGGCGGAGCAATAGACTTCCACTGCTCAGTTGAACGCTGGAAGGACCCTTTGAAGCTCAAAACAGGGATGAGAAAGGAAGACCAGGACGCTTTGAGAATTGGATGGGACCTTATTATAGATATAGACTGCAAGAAAACACTGGAAGAGGCCAAAACTGCCTGTATAATACTTCTTGACAGAATTGAAGAACTGAATATACGCAACTATGGCGTTAAATTTTCAGGTAATCGGGGTTTCCATATTGTAGTTCCCTTTGAAGCATTTCCTACAGAAGTTATGGGAATGGGAGAAATTGCAAAAAATTATCCCGGACTTCCAAGAAAAATGATACAATATCTTGCAGACAGCACTTTTGATACGATGTATGAAGCATTTGGAGAAAATCCGAATGATGTTCTTGAAATAGACCATGGAGTTATAAGCCCCAGACATCTTTTCAGAGCTCCATATGCCCTGAACAGAAAAACCTGGCTCGCAAGCATACCTCTTGATAAAAAGGAAATCAAGAACTTTGACCCTCAAAGTGCACAGCCTTCAAAAGTAAAGGTGAAAAAGAAATTTCTCAAGGAAGTTGATGAAAATGAGGCAATTGAACTGCTCAGGTCTGCCGCGTATTGGACCTCAAAGCGGGAAAAGGCCACTGAGAAAAAAACTATTGCGTTTGAAGTTCCAAAGGACGCAATTCCTGTAAAGTTTTTCCCAAGTTGTATACAGAAAATAATGGAAGGACTAGATGACGGAAGAAAAAGGAGTGTTTTCATATTGGTTTCCTTCCTTCACAGAATAGGTTGGGAAAGGCAGGATGTTTGGACCTTCTTGGTAGATTGGAATAAGAAAAATAAGCCTCCTCTGGCAGATAACCTTCTAAAATCGAGTTTCACGAGCCAGTATACAGGAGAAGGACCTAAGATGTCACCAAATTGTAGCAATCCGGGCTATTATGGAGGCTTTGGAGACAGCACATGCGACCACAGGAATCCTGTGTCATATACTCTGGGAAGAGTAAAGGCAATAAAAAGAAAAAAACCCAGAAGGCGTAGGGCAAAGACTAAAAAGGAGACCAAACAAGAGAAGGGAGTGGGAGAATGACAGAAGTAATAACATACGAGACACTTCGAGAAATACAAAGAGACGAGAAAAGGTCTTCAAAGCTTTACTCTCTGGGCAAGAATTTCTATTCTGTTGTTCAGGACTACCTTGGACGAGAACTTCCAGAAGACGATATATCAAGAAATGAGATATTGAATGCTCGAAAAATACTTGAAGATATACACGATAGGAGAGAGAAGAAGATAATAAATTACGCACTTGCAATAGCAAGAAATAATGAGAAGCTTGATGTGCCTGAAATGACGCCAGAGGAACATTTGCTTCTCGAAAAGCTTGTAGAAACGCTTAAAAAGTACCGGGGTAACATAGATAACACTTCACCTTCAGAAGCAAAAGAAGTGCCAGAAACTGAAGTGGTGTCTGCTGAAGAAAAAGAAGATTTAGAAGACAGCGAAACAAAGCTTGTGCAAGTAAAACTTCTCGAGGAGCTGCCACAGATTGTAGGAGCAGATATGGAAGAATACGGTCCATATTCAGAAGGAGAAGTCGCAGAAATTCCGGAAGAAAACGCAAAAATACTGATTGAAAATAAAAAGGCAGAAGAAAAATGAATATACCAAAAACATTGAATATGTATTGTGCATGGTGCAAGAAGCACAACGCACACGGAGTATTCGTTTCAAAAAAGAGACAGAAGAGAGCACTTTCCATAGGACAGAGAAGGTTTAAGAGAAAGATGGAAGGTTACGGCTCATTCCCCAAGCCAATGCCACAGGGAAAGAAGCCAACACAAAGGCAGGATCTCAGATTTAAGTGCGGAGAATGCAATAAGGCAAACACTCGGGCAAAAATGCCAAGAGTAAAGAAATTCGCTCTGACTGACTAATAAGCACATGTCGTTGCCAATTTTAGAAATAATCCGATGGAAGAGACTTTACTATTTTAGCCTGTCTGCATTCATTCTTTCAGCTATATTTTTCAAAATTAATCCCCTCATATCAGCAATTCTTATGTTTTCTATGTTGTCGTGGTGGACTCTTCTTCCAGGAAGAATTTCCCCATATCTTATGGAAATAAATATAGGGGATTTTTTCACAGTTATGGTTGCTCTGAATATTGGAGTTGTGGAAGGTGTCATATTCGGCTTTCTAAATATATGGGCCGGACCAATATTTGGAAGGGCTGAAAGACTGCAATTGACCAGCAGGATATCGATTGTAGCAATTCTTGCAACACTCTTAGTTCCGACAATATACAGCTTTACAAATCAGAGTGTTCTTTATACACTCTACGGATATTCAATAGCATTTTACACAATACACCTTACCTCGAGTCTTATGATTTCTCTAAGGGCTTTCCTCAATGTAATGAAATTTTCATTAATAGCAGTTCCAATGGCATTTATCACCAACAGAGCCTATTTTTCAGTATTTGGAAATTCTTCTACTCACTTTGCCGGAATTGAAATAGGAAGTGAGATGATGTGGGTAAGTGGTGCACTTCTTACATTTTTCACTATTATGAATTTCCGCGAATTCCTAGCACAAAAAGCCAATATAGGTGGCTCAATCATAAAGAGCGAGAAACATATATAGGCGCGGGGACAGGAAAAGGTCATGGCAACAGAAAAGAGAGCTCAAAAATTCCCTGAAGAAGGGGAATTTGCAATGGGAATTGTATCAAAGATTTTCCCCTACGGTGTTTTTGTTAAGCTGACAGACTATAACGGAGTTGAGGGAATGGTACACGTTTCTGAGGTCTCCAATAAATGGGTCAAGAACATAAAGGACCACGTTAAGGATAAGCAGGTAATTGTTGTAAAGGTTTTGAGGGTCAGCACAGGAAAGGGACATGTTGATTTGTCAATAAAGTCTGTAAAGGACGTTCACAGAAAAAAGATTCTTGATTCTCATAAGAGAAAGCAGAGAGTTGAAAAACTTCTGGCTATATCTGAAAAAGAAATAAAAAAAGAGAGTGCAGCAGATGTAATGGAGGCTCTTGAAGATGGTTACAAAGAAGCTTACTCTGCTCTTGAAGCAATACTTTCTGACGGAGGAGAAGCTTTGGAAGGTATTAAACTTTCAGATGAATGGAAGAAGGAACTTGTAAAACTTTCGAATGATAATATTGAACTGCCGGTAGTCTCAATAAAAGCTATTCTTAAGCTTGAGAGTGAAGACGGAAAAGGTGTGGAAACAATAAAATCGGCTGTTAAGAAAGCTCGGAAAGCGAATGATGATAAGGAAGTTAATCTTGAACTGAAATATAAGGGAGCTCCGCACTATTCAATAAGACTGACAGGTCCCGATTACAAAAAAATTGAAAAGATTATGGAGAAAGTATCATCTGCCGCAATAGATGAAATGAAGGGAAATGGCGGGAGTGGACAGCTTATTAGGGAATAATGGCAAAAATTCTCAGATGTACGAAATGCAGACAGTATACTATAAAAACTATCTGCCCTAATTGCAAAATAAGTACAGCAAGTCCTGAACCGGCAAAATACGACCCCAAGGACAAGTACGGAAAATACAGAAGACAGGCACGAACAGATGGAAACCTTCGTAAAGTATAGCAAAAAACCTAAATTAAATAATCCAGTTCTTATAGAGGGACTCCCAGGATTTGGACAGGTAGGGAGACTTGTTTCCGAGCACCTTGTTAAAGAATTTAAAGGAAAGAAATTTGCAGAGCTTTATAGCCCTCACTTTCCACCACAGGTCATGATAAAGAATGACGGGCTTATAGACATGATTTCAAATAACTTTTTCGCGATAAAGAGACCGAAGAAGCGCGACATTCTTGTTGTTATAGGAGAGTCACAAGCGGCGACTATAACTGGGCAGTATGAAATCTGTGAAAAGATACTTGATGTCGCCAAGGAATTTGGAGTTAAAGATATTATAACAGTTGGCGGATATGCAATGGGCAGACTTATGAAAAGACCGAAGGTGTATGGAGCCGCTAATGACAAGAAAATAATAAAGGAATTTTCGAAACACGGGGCAATATTCAAAACAAAGGGGGACAGAGGAGGAATTGTTGGCGCATCCGGTCTGCTTCTGGGCTTGGGACAGCTCAGAGGGATGAGCGCAGTATGCCTGATGGGAGAAACACCAGGACACCCGCTTTTAATAGATGCAAAGGCTGCTGAAGAGGTTCTTAATATTATAGGAACTTATCTTGGAGAGGAAATTCCAATGGGAGAGCTTGATAAGAGGGCGAAAGAGCTTGAGAAGTTCAGGCTCGGACTTGAGAAAATGATGAAGAAGGCCATTCAGCAAGTAGAGAGGCAGGAAGAGAGTGAGCAGAAGAAGACTGAAGAGAAAGTCAAGTATATCGGTTAATTATTTTAATTTGTAAGCTGAGCCCTGCAAGTTGTTATTTCTTCTGAAGAACCATATATTCCGAACTTGCCTTTGAGTTGTTCTGTAACGCGATAGCCGTAATTAGATACGACGCTGATTGTACAGAAGTCCTTGACGAAATTTATATTCCCAGTATAATTAAGTAAAAGTGTTTTTATGAGGTCCTGCTTGCCGAAGCGGAGCTGTAGCTCAGCATCAGAATATGTGAGTTCTTTGTTATTTTCTTCAGTAAAGTTACAAGGACCTGACAAAGTCAGCATAGTCTCATTCATATAGCCAGAGCCTTTGTATCCGGCGAGGCCGTCTCCTGTGTTTTTAATTTTTAGGCGGATGCTGAAGCTCGTTGCATTTTCAGAAATAATTAAGGGTTGATTTCTTAGAGACTCTATCTCTATCTGGACCGGACCTGCGCTCGGGAAATTCTCTCCAGTTCCGCTTGTCTGACCGCCGAGACGCTCTGCTTCCTGTTGAGACATTAGAAGAATTGATGCCCATCCCTCTGATTTGTACATGTAACTGATAGATGCAGCAACTATGCTTTCACGTGGATCGCAACCTGCCTGCATATCCCACTGGACTGAGTATGCATCTCCCTCGCTGCAGATTGAGAGGTCAGGAGGATAGAGAGTAGGAACCGCTTTGAACTGTTGAGTGTCGCCTCCGATTCCGAAACCAGGATGACTCCATAAGTCTGCCTGGATATCCGTCGCCTCATAATTTCCGCCGTTCTGGAGGTCCATAGAAAGACGTACAGAACCGCCGACAGGAACGTCTTCGTAACCAGGAGAGAAGCTCAGTATTTTTATGGCGTCTGTCTGTGAAACAACGACTGGGCATTCCTTTGCTTTGCCCTTGCATCCGCTGACGGAAACTGCAAGGAGAATAACAAGTACAACTAGAGCGAATTTTCCGAAGCCTGTTTTTTGTCTTATCTTAGTCATTTTTATCTTGAAGGTGCGTAGCTTACTCTTGCATTGGCGTCAATCATATATGTGTATTCTACTGAAGCCTCGAAAGCTGTGGCATCCTGAATTATGTTACTGGCTGTTGATTTTACTGTGAACATAATGTCGTAGCTCCTCCACTGTTTGGTGCTTCCGATGATTTTTAGTTTCATTGGGTCAGTTTGTCCTGTTATAACAAGAGTGTCTCCATCCCTTAAAAACTCAAAGTCATTTTCACTATCTTGAGTCTGAGTCTGTCCTTGACCTTGTCCTTGAGTCTGTTCCTCTTCCTCTGTCTCCGGTGGAATGGTTGAAGGAGGCTCAAGAACAGCAGGATCAAATTTCAGCCTTATTTCTTTGAAAGAGTTGTCTTCAAGAGAACCTCCACCACTATTCTTAACATTCACTGCAACAGAAACTGTTTGCGTAGTATTAGGCTGGAGAATAATTGGAGTTTTCGGAGCGACTATTTCAAGGCTTATTGGAGCAGGTGAGCTGTAAGAGTTCAGAACATATCCGGTTATCTGACCACCTTTCTGGAGCCAATTGTCGTAAGAGGATAGTAGAGCTTCCTGTGTTCCTGTGGTGCTGTAATCGTACATTACTCTGAGTCCGAAGTCCTGACCAGTTGTTGCCTTTGGAAGGCTCGTTGGAGCCAGTAAGATAAGCTCTTTTTCAACTATATCTCCAGGGATTCCCTTGTCGCGATTAGGTCTCTCTAATCGGTCTATTCCATTCGGAACAAATTCACTGTTGCAGGTAAAATTAGAAACATCCAATGGTGTAGCAGCTCCGCAGTTGAAAAGTATGAATTTTAGATTCGTCGCATCAAAGTTTCCATTGTTCTGTGCCGCTGAATAGAAGGTTATCGGGTCGCCGGGATTAACTGTTGAAACAATGGGATAGAAGGAAGTAATTGAAACTCCAGGATAGGAAACCTCTGTCGGAGTTTCTTTATCGTCCACCCCAATCTGAGTTCCTGTGCATCCTGATACAAGGACTACGAGTGCTATTAGGAGAATTGTGTTTTTCATTCCTCAATTACGACAGTGGCCTGCCCCTCCTCTATATATGTATAGTCGGCTTCGGCGCTGAAGCTTATAACCTCTTGTATGATTGCTTCAACAGATTGTGAAGGATTGTATATGTTGGTATTTGGATTTCCGTCTGAAGCCTCTACTAAGTCAGCTATTCCATCACCATCATCGTCGTCATCTTCATTATCATCCACTCCATCATTATCATAATCAGTTGGGGACGAGTCCATTGCATCAGGAGTTCCATCACTGTCATCGTCAGGATCTAAATCGTCAGGAATACCATCCCCATCATTATCATTTTCAGACTGGGCAGTTAATTGTGTTTGTTGTTCCGACTCAGTGGGTGCTTCAGTTGGAGTTTTTATCTTAAAAATTGCCTTATAGGAATTCCACTGATTGGCTAAACCAATAAGCTGAAGCTTACTTGAATCACTGACAGTAAGCATATTATCGCTTGCTAGTGATTGTGTGAAGTCTCCAGAATACAGCGAAAGCAATGAAGTATCATAATAGAGTCTGACTTCCCCCAACTCACTGCCATTCACTATACCATTTCCTGAGTTTCTTATAATAACCGCAATAGTGATAAACTTGTCCTCATTTGAATCGGCAGGAAGAATAACAGGCTCCGAAGGAACATTTATTTCTATACTCATTGGAGCATCAGTGCTGTAGGAGTTCAAAGTCCCGACATCAATCTGCTGATTGCTGGCCTTCCAGTTTTCGAAGGAACTCAGAACTACGTCAGCACCGGCTGATGTGCTGTAATCGTATCTGACGCGGGAAAGGAAGGTGTGTGAAACTTTTCCTCCGATTATATTGTCAGGTGCTGTCAGTCTGAACTGAGTCTCAGTTATCTCGCCGGGAACATTGAGCTCCAAATCCGGTTTTGAGAGTTTAGCTTCCAAGTCAGAGTACTCATCGCATTCCCAAGTCGCATCATTAGATTCTTCCGAAGTTCCACAACCGAAGAGCATTACATCAACATCTATTGCATCGAAATGTCCTGTGTTCTGAACCTGGAGAAGCAGGTCTATCTCGCCGCCTTCCATAACTGTTGATGAAAGTGGATAAAATTCTGTTATTGAAACGCCGGGGTACCCTAATAGGTCTGAGACCTCAGGACTTGCTGTACAGCCTGTTACGAGAACTGCCACTGCTATTAGGAAAATTGTCTTTTTCATTCTTTCACCAATATATTGACTGGATCTGTGTCCATTATATATGTATAATCTCCAAGGACCTCAATTGTATAGGAAGTGATGTCCTCGAGATAGTCCAGGCTGAGATCGCACTTAACACTACGCTCCTGTGTTTTTCCGAAAAGTGATACCTCGCCATTACTAACATCGTCAGAACAGCTGGTCGTTACATCATTTCTGACTGGTCCTCGCACAATATAGACCACAAAATTCTGTATATCACCGCTGACTGAACCGGAGCCTGTATTTCTTATTACGATATTTAGGCTCACATCAACGCTCTCGGGAGAAGATGAAACTTTTATAGGAGGGACATCGTAAATTGCGAAACTGACAGGAGCAGAGGAGGTTGTACTCTGTATAGAGAAAGCTCCTGGACCCTGTTCATTGTAAATGTCTCGGGAAACGAGATGAATATTTGAGGTTGCCAGAGAGCTATAATCATAACTTATCCTTGCTTTCAAAGACTTCTGCTGATTTACTGAAACGCTTGGGGCAGTCATTACCCAGTAGCTATAGAGGCGTTCTCCGGACTGTTCAAATTCCAGGTCAGGCGCAAGCAAAGAAGTAGCAGAAACAGAATTTTCGCTCACTGTTGAGAAACCGCTCTTTTGGAAAAGATTGACAACAATATTTTCTGCGTCGTGGGCACCGACATTCTCAACATCAAGACCAAGCTCAACCTCGTCGCCAGAGTCAACGCTTGACTGTGAAGGACTAAAATCCCTTATGATGATTCCGTAAGTCAGGGAAGTTCCGAAACCAGCCGAACTTATTTCTGCTTCCTCAGTAGGTAGTGGAAACTTATCAACTATATCTGCACAGCCAGATATAGATAGGGCAAGAGAAATAATGAGAATTGTAAGTAAAAGCTTAGATTTCATCCTTAATGAGTAGGGATAAGGAGTTTATATTTATTTTTAGTCCGATTTTAGGACCATCAGACTTTCAATAGGAGAGAGGAGTTTGTAGTGGTACTCTGCTGTTACCTGAACCTGACAGGATGTTGAAACGCTATCATCCGCAATATTATATGTAGCCTCAAAACTCTTTCTTCCTTCTTTACCCTGTATGAGTTTTACACCACTTACATTCTGTGTAAAATCTGTGCAACCAGGACCAAGACCTCGTACGGTGATGTCGTCAATACATCCAAAGGCCTCTGTGCAGTCTCCTTTTTTGTTGCTAGAACTTATTGTATCAAGACTTTCAACCTTTCCTGTGCCTTCATTGACAAATATTACTGTGAAACGGACTGGAATATCACCTGTTCCTCTGACCTGAACAGGTTGATTTGCTACTATATCTATGAAAATGGGAGAATGGCTACTACTGGATGCATCTGGATATGCTGAAGTGCCGATTTCTCTTAAAACATCACGAGGAACAAAGTGAACAGTAGATACTCCACTTGATTCATAATCATAGGAAATTTCTGCCTGAACTTCCTCCAATCTGTTCTGAAGCACATTTGGTGCCTGGAGCTCCCAGAAAAAGGCATCGCTGGCATATGTATCGCCGAGAGGTATTCCGAGATCAGAGCCATCTATCTCTGTGGCGGTAGTGTTTGTAAATGAACCTGATCTGATGAGCTTAGCCTTTACGTTAGATGCTGTGAAATCACCTCTGTTTTCGGCGACAAGTGTAATGCTGGCGGACTCTCCGGAATAGACATCACCAAAATCAGACTGGAAACTTCTCACAGCTATGCCATCGCCTGAAGGAGGGGCTTCTGTGTCCTTTCCGGCACAAGCAGATATAGAAACTACTAAGAGAAGTAATATTAAAAATAAAACTCTGGGGTGTTTCATAGCAATTGACTATCTACTCTTTACTGTAGCTCGACTGAGTTGACATTTCTGTCAGTAGCTGTCTCTCCGAGATAATTTGCGGTTCCTCTGAGAGTTATGTGGTCAGATGTAGTTCCAGTTGGTGCTGTAACTATTACAGACCATACACCGTTTGAATAGCTGTTTCCACTTGCTGAAACTGGAACATTTAGCTCAGTAGAACCGTTGATAAGAGTGAAATTCAGATAACTTGCACTTGTTACATCAAAGGACGGGTTTGTATCTGTTACAAGCTCTCCTTGGTATGCTAGAGTGAATGTTATTGTTTCGCTTCCTGAGGATGTCCAAGTTCCCTGTGAAGTGGTTGATGGGTCAGTAATCTCGAGAGCGAGTGCGCCTTCAGAAGTTCCTATGATATCGAGACTTGTGGAAACTGACTGTACATAGGTGTAAGAAACCTCAGATTCTATTGCAAATGTATTGTAGCCATTGACCCTGTCAGAGTAGGACTGCAAATGGCACTGAACAGTTCTTGTGTATCCACCTTCTGTAAGGCGGAGTTTGTTCTGCTTTGCTGAGCTTGAGCTTGAATCTATTAAAAGGACTTTTACACCGTCAAGGCTGTTTGAAGTCCTTAGGTCAAAGTCGCACTTGGACTCGTCAACTGTCAAACCTGAAGGAATGCTAAGCCTTATAGAGGAAACTCTGTCCCTCTCACCTGTAGCGTCGTAGACAGTTCCACTTCCGTCGTTATATACTGTAACTCTTAGTATGAAATCATCCTCTGATCCAGACATTCTTACATATGGTGCTGGTGCTTCCATTGCAATACCTACTGGACCATTCCTGGCTTCCTGGGTAGGTGATGCTGGAACTCTCTCTCCACGAGCCTCTAGCTCTGTAAGATGTGATGCTTCCGCGATTACGACTTTTTGTGATACTATACTCTTTGTGTCATATCTGACAGCTGCTGTTAGTGAAATTTCTCTGTCAGGAGATGTTGCTGAAACGTATGGAGCTGTTACATCCCACTCAATGTTACCAACTCCACCTGCAAGACCTTCATCAGTATTTGGTCTCTCAAGTGTGCCGGGGCTCAGTGAAGTGTAAGTTCCGAGTGCTGTTCCGCTGATGCCATCATATCCCTGAAGTCTTACTTCAACATTTTCAGCATTGACAGGTCCTGTATTCTCGGCCTCAACTGAGATAAGGAATGCTTCATTGGAGTCAAACAAGTCTCTTCCTTCTGTATCTATAGAAAGTACGAGTGAATCTGCGCCTGCAGTTCCGACAGCAGCTCCGGTGTCTCCGCCTGTACAGCCGGTAATAAGAAGCGTAGCTGAAAGAACAACAAGTGTTAGAAAGAATTTGTTATATATTGTGTTCGACTTTTTCATACAACATTAGAGTTGCTAATGGCTTATATACTTTATCAAATCTATGTCACTGTGACATATTCACCAGTTTCTGGATCGAAGTATTCGTTTATGGTTGCAGTTCCGTTGGGACTGGTATCACAATCACAGGCTGTGCTAGGTCCGCAGGCATCTGCGCAGGTTCCGTAGATAGTGATTTTTTCCGTTGCAGATTCCTGGTACAAATATTCTTTAAGGCGAACTCTGAAATCATATGTTGCAAAATCACGACCTTCTTCAATTTGTGGTGCTATTAGGAGACAGCCGAATGGTGGGTTTTTCAATATATTAGTTCCGGACTCTATGTTAGTAAGAGAGCTTAATGTTGATTTGATCCCAGGACGGTAAGTCTGATATATAGTACCTGAAGTAGGGTCGGTGAGATTTCCATCAGAATTGTTTTCAAAACCCTCTCTGAAGTAATCATCCAAATTATTTGCATTTATAGGATCAAAGTCACAGAATGTTGTGCCTTCCCATGCCTTTGAGAAATTTGCAGGAATGTAGATTACCATATCATCTTGCTCAATTTTCTGAACAATTCCAGCACCTTTGTTTTGAAGTTGTACAAGGAAGAGTGTAGGGGTGTTGGCTATAACTTGGTCCTCTGCAGTTCCGAAAGCCATCATAAGAGGTCCTGCAGGAGAATAACTCTTGCTTATTTTGTTGACTATTTTCTGTTCTGAAGATGTTGATGTAACCTGAGTCTGGACATCCTGTATAACAAGAGTTCCGACTAAGTCAGTCTTTGGAAGGAAGGTGTAATTTACTGTAAGCATAATATCTGGTTGCTGGACATCTCCGACACCGAGATTTGTTCCTCCGATTTGCATTCCATACCAGCGGATTTGTGTTATGTCTTGAGGTTTTAGAGTGCATTCAGTTTTTTCTGTTCCATCGTCAAGAGCAATTGGATAACCGTCTTCGTCGAATAACTGGCTTCTGCAGGCTCCAGTTACTACGGGCTCGACAGTACTCTCTTCTTTTTGTGTAAGTGGCGAAGAAAAGAGGCAAAGGTGTGTATTGTAGTATGACTCACCAGACAAGCCACCAACAAAAGACTGGAGTGACTTCCTAACAAGAGCAAATACATCACAATTTATTGTTTCTCCTTTAAACTCTATAACAGTCTGAGCTCCGATATTTGAAAGTGGAAGGTGGAAGGTGGAATCTCCGACACCCTTATTCTGGAACTCTGCAACGATGCTAAAGGGCTGATAGTCATAAACAGATGCAGGAACCATCTTGAGAGTCGTTATCTCGAAACCCTGCCATATCTCTTTTTTACTTCCGCCTTCAGTAACGCAGAATGGGTGACAGGCTTCGAAATCCATAGGGCTTGTTATGGCAACTCCGGCAACTGTAGGAGGAAGTATCTTCGCTTTGACGTAGTACCAGCTGTCTACAATACCATCCAATATATGTCCTGGAACTGCGGAAATCTGTTCAGTTGTTGCCTCGAAGTCTGCTGCGATGAGTGGGTTCAAAGAAATTGAAACAACCATAACTACAACAGCTAGACCAGCTACTAAAGCAGTCTTTTGACCATAACTGAG
>CEPX01153958.1_pt1 | contig 62420 bp, 95 predicted proteins | sample 361361 | NCBI WGS metagenome assembly CEPX01 (sample SAMEA2619974, study PRJEB7988) | marine metagenome | biome: marine biome (ENVO:00000447); feature: mesopelagic zone (ENVO:00000213) & marine oxygen minimum zone (ENVO:01000065); material: "saline water (ENVO:00002010), including plankton...
TTTTTTCAAATTCTTTAAAAAAAGTGATGGAAGAAATAGTAAAGAATATTATGAATTAATAAAAAATATTTACACATTAAATTCTAAGTTTAATAGAAAAATAAAGATTTTTTTCATAGATATAAATCAATATAATGATCAAAATAAAAGAGAAGAAGCATTAGCAAATAATATCTTAAAACATTCATCTGAAAAAATAACTTTTGTAATTTTAGGTAGCATACATGCTACTAAACACAAAATAAATTTTAATAATTTTGAAATAACTCCAACAGGATTTCATTTGAATAAAAAACTAAATAATAATCTAATTAGTATTAACTTAGCACCCAAAAAAGGAAAGTTTTTTAATTTAGAAATAAAAGAAGTGCATTATGATAAATCATTTGAAAGATATTTTGATTACACACATTATTTAGAAAAAGTTACTCCTTGTTCTTTTTTAAAATAATTTTATTTTTCTTTCTTATCCAACTCTCTTTTCAACAACACATTCTCAGCACTTAAATTTTTAACCATCATATCTAAATCATGTAATTTTGTCATTAAATCATTTAAAAAACTCATTACTTCCTCACTATCTAAATCAAATCTTTTTGGATTAACAATCTCAACAGAACTAGGCATAAAATCAAAACAGAATATAACTAATGAATTAAAATCTTTAAAATTCATATCAAAATCAACAAAAGAACTAAACATCCCTTTAAACTTCTCATCTTTTAATTCTTCAGCTTCATATAAAACATGATTAGTAACTTTAAAATTTTCTAGAATTTTATCAACATATTTCTTAATCGTAGTATCAACATGTTCTTTTGGTTTTCCCAATATTTCAATTACAACCTTAGTCTGTATTTCTTCTGTCATTTTGAACTGTTATCAATAAAACAACTAACAAAGCAGAAAAGAAAAATATTCCCAACCTTCCGGCTTTATTACTTGAATTTTCATACACCAATCTTCCTGAAATTTTATTACTAACCTCATTTTCACTATTTTTAACACTTTCTATTTTCTTTTCAACTACAACTTCTTTAACAACATCATTACATTCATCACTTCTTCCTTCTACTTTTAATTTATCTTTAGCTATTGCATCCAATCCTTTAACAACAATATCATAATCACCATCTTTAAACTTTCCATTACAATTCAATATCAGTTGTAATGGCATTGTAATCTCATTTTCACTAAACTTTTCAAAAACATTTAATTTAGAGATCTTACTTATTCTTTTATCATCTTTTTCAATATAAACACTAATAACATTTTTAGTAGACTCTCCCTTATAAATATTTAATTTAACTCTTATACTTGAACCCCATGAACTTTTATTATCATTTCCCAAATCATATATTTTTTCAATTTCTATTGTTGAATTTAAAATTTTCTCTTCTTCTATTATTTTATTTTTCTTACCTAAACTTTTCTCAGTAATCACCCATTCATCTTCAATATAACTCCAGCTTAAACCCTCTTTAGAATTACTATAACTTACTTTATCAATTAATTTATTTTTATCATATAATTTAATTTCCTCAAATCCCTTATTATTTAAAAAACTACTACTATAAACAACTAAATATTTATTTTTCTTTATGACTGTTCCTTTCTCTGTATTTGTTTCTGTGATAATCACTTTTCTATTAGAATTATCTTTTATTTCAAATCCCAATAAATCAATATCTTCACTATCTTTATTATAAAGTTCAACAAATTCCTCATCATCTTTTCCTATTGGATTAGGTAAAAATTCATTTATTATAATTTTATAAGAAGATTCTTCATTATCTCCTTCCTCCTCTTCATTATTTCTCTCTCCAGGAGTTTTAGAACATTCTTGCCACAATCCAGTTTTATCTGGAATTTTACATAAAGAATTCCCATCATTATTTCCTCCCCATTTATCACTATAACTTACAACCTCTAATATAGTATCATTTTGATCTTTTATTACAATAATATCTCCATCATTATTCAAATTATTACCAATAGTTTTTCCAACACTATAAATTGAAGCATCTATCCCATTATAATCAAAATCTTCTTCAACAATTAAAGCATAATCATTGTCAAAATGTTGCAATTCTTCTAAAGAATCTTCAGATTTTAAATCTTGTATTTTATAATTTGTTAAATTTATATAATCATCTAGAATTATTTCTATATATTCTTGATTATTATCACTTCCTTCAGGATTATACATAATCTCATTAATATATAAATTAGCTGTTACGAAATTAATAGATATTAAAAAAAAGAAGATATACTTAAACATTAATTAAGAATTAACTTTTAACTTAAATTGTTTTTTATACTTTAAAATCTATTTATTTAGGACATTCCCCTTCAGTATAATAAAGAACATTCTCATCTGAACATGAAAAACAACTATTACTAAAAGTCGTAGCACAAGGATATTTAATACATTGAATCTTTTCAGAATCATACCATCCACATACAGGTTGATATATCTCTATACAAGCATCTTTATTTCTTTGTTCTTCTTTACAAAAAGTTTTTGTTTCATCTTGCGTTAATTCACAACCACACCCACAATTATCTGAAAATGCTTCTCTTGAAGATTCACATTGAAATTGGATCTTACTACAAACTTCTTGATTTTTACCTATATATTTTCTAACTTGATTTTCACTATAATCACAAACATTATCTTTTGTTATTGTTGTAGTACATCCACTAACTATCACTATACTAATTAATAATAAAACCAATAAATTCTTTTTTATTAAATTATTTATCATTTTTTAGATATGAAATCTTTTAATTCAACACCTTTTCTTTTAGCTAAATCAAAACTTACAATATAGTTTCCACCTTTACTTTTTTCTAATTTATTCAACTCAAGAAAAAACCATCCTTTATTCATAACTTTAACACCAATTAAAGGTTGAGCTCCAAATTTTCTAGAAAACTCTTTTAATTCTTTTATTCTATCTTGAAGAATATAAATTTTATCTTTAATGAACTTACATTCTATAGCAAAAACTTTTCCCTTTTTACCAACTAATAGATCACATGAAGGTATTGTAATTGAACCAGAACCTGCAGTTCTCAATGTTGCAAAGTTTGCATTCCACAACAAATGTAAAAGTTCTCTCTCAGCTCTTGTACCTTTTTTCTTTGACATAAAAGATAAAAAACAGAACTAGTATATAATTATTATTAAAAAAAGAAAGAGAGATTATAAATCTCTTTCTTTTAATGTGTTTCTTTTATTATCTTTTGCTCTTCGAACAGCATCTTTTATTAACTCTTCAACTTTTTTACTCAAGGCTTCAGCAAAATCTGAGCCAACATTACAACCTTCTGAAAAGTTTTTTATTTTACTTCTAACAACCAACATTTCTGCCATTTGTATTTCCTCCCATAGTTTTTGTTAAAGAATTAGAAAATCTATCCTTTATAAATCTTTTGCTAAACCCTCAAAATTTTAACCATATAGAAGCTATATCTCTAAAATATAAATTTTATACATACCATTCAATATACTATATTTTTTCTTTAACTTCAATTCTTTGTATTTTTTAAAATAAATTTCTAAATTTTCATTACTTAACATTACTAATCTCTTCTTAAGAACATATTTTACTTTAGACAGTAAATCATCTAATACTCTTAGAGCTTGTTTTTTGTTTTTATTAAATACAAATAAACTAGTTATCATTTTATCTACTGATTCCTTTTTGAATTTTGTATTTAACAAATCTACATTAGCTTCTATTAGATTTATTTTAACTTTAGCTAATTTTGAATTTACTTCAGAATTTTTTAAATTATATGGATTATTATCTAATCCATAAATCTTCTTTCCACCAAATAAACCAGCTTCTATTAAGACTGTTCCATCTTGACATAAAGGATCAACCAAAACTTCATTTTTTTTATAATCTGATAATTTCAATAAACAATAACCTAAACAACCATTTATTGAATTTCTACTTATCCTTAATCTATAATCCCTTTTACAAAGCCTATTTTTTAATAAATAACCAATAAAAAAATGATCTTTAATTGTCTCAACATAAATTACATTTTTACTTTTTAAATTTACTTTAAATCCCTTATCATGAATAATTTCTCCAATATTTCTTTCTATTTCATTAGAACTAAATTTATGTTTTCCTTCTCTATAACATCTTACAACAAAATCTTTCTTAATATCAAATTTTAATTTTTTTACTTTATCTAAAATTTCTTTTTTACTTTTAAATTTAAATTCTTTTATTAATTCATAGATCTTATCTACACTCTTTAAATCTAAATTTTTTTTAGATTCAAAAGAAACTCTTCCATCTGTAATTTTTTTAGCTTTAACTTTTAACTTTTCTTTAATTTCTTGTATAGTTATCTCTTCTAAACCTTTTATAGTTGTAACAATCATTTCAATATTTTAAAATCCTCAAATTCATTTTTATATCCTTCTTCTTTTATCTCTATATTTTCTACATCAAATATTTTTTTACAATGATCTAAAACTTTTTCAATTTTTTCATCATCACCTTCTAAAACAGCTTCTACTTTTCCATCATCTAAATTTTTAACATAACCTTTAATCCCTAATTGTTTAGACTTTCTTTTTAAACCATATCTAAATCCAACTCCTTGTATTTTTCCAGAAAATAAGATATTCACTTTAATCATAAAGAAATAAACAACAAAATGTATTTAAATTTATTCCATAAAAATAAAAAATAAAAAAAATATGGCTTTATTTATTCTTAGCCATACCATAAACAGATTTAACCGCAACTACAACTGCAGCAGGTGCCATTAAGACAACAAAGTTATTTAATATTGATACTAAATAACCACCTACAGTAGGAATTGAACTCAAATCCGCATTACCTGCAATAATCAATGCTATTGCTCCCACTAAAAACGGTTGAATCTCTTTATCTGTTATATTCAAGAATCCAACTACAATTCCTAATATAACTAATACAGCGACAACCCATGGAGCGGCAGGTAAGAAACCAAACACTATAGCCAATATTAAACCAACAATAAAGGCCCATGATCCTATCTGTTCCATTATATCTCCTCCTTTTATTTATATAAACTATATATTAAAATACCAAAATAAATTATATAAAGTTTCTTAACTACTTTAAAAGTATAAAACTATCTTTAAGAATTAAATTTATTTTCCTAATCCTTTATTTGCTTTTAAACTAGGTCTTATTTTCTCTGCCCCCATTCCTTTATACCTCAATCCTCTACCTTTTTTCCCTGCACTAGTTAAACCTCTATTAACTCTTCCTCTAGCATTAGTAACCCATGCCATTTTAGGATAATTTTTTACTATATCTCTGTCTAAAATAATAACTTCATACCAATAATATAATCCGTCTTTAGCAACATAATAACTATTAAGCACTTCACAATTAGTAAATTGTTTATTAACTCTTTCTTCAGCAATCCATTGATAACTTTTTTTATTTACTTTTCTTCTTCTCATAGCTTTTGGTCTTCGACCAGCTTTAAATTGAGGTCTTTGTTTACCTCCTCTTTTTACTCTAACTCTAACCATCATATAACCTTGTTTTGCTTTATAACCTAAATTTCTAGCTCTATCTAATCTTGTAGGATAATCTATTCTTGTGATAACATTATCTCTTCTCCAATCTATCAATCTTTGTTTCCAAAGGTCTTTTAGATTCTCTTTAGGTTTCAACCATAATTTTCTTATTTCTTTATACGCACCCATTTTTATAAACTCCATATTTTAATTTAAAAGCTTTTCTATAGAGTATTTTCATTTATCTTAGAAAATCTTATAAAACTTAGTAATTAATAAATAATAAATGACAGATACAAAACAAACAGCAGCAGGGTCATTAAAAGTAGGAAATTATATTTTATTAGATAATGTAGCATACACAATTAAATCTATAGACATATCAAAAACTGGAAAACATGGATCCACTAAATGTAGGATAGAAGCAATATCTTTAATAGATAAAAGAAAAGTAGTTAAAATCATTCCAAGTTCAGATAATGTAACAGTTCCAATAATTGAAAAGAAAACAGCACAAGTATTATCTGTACAAGGAGATAAAGCAAATGTTATGGACACAACAACATATGAAACATTTGATGTTGATATCCCAGAAGACTTAAAAGATGACGTTAAAGAAGGATCAGAAGTTTTATATTGGGTAATATTAGATAATAAAGTAATAAGACAGGTTAAATAAAATGGCAAAGTTCCCAGAAGCAACAAGCAGAATGCACAAAAACATTTTTGTATGTAAAAAATGTAAATCTAAAATTAGAGCACCAATACAAAAAATTATGTTAAAAAAAATTTCATGTAGGAGATGTAAAGCAAAACATTTTAGACCAATAAAAAGAGGCAAATAATCGTGTTAAATATAGATCATATATTATTAATAATATTTGGAATTATTCTTCTATTAATTATATACATAAACAGACATAGAGTAAAAGTTGAGAAATTTCTATTTCCTTTATTATATATAGTAATGTATAGAACTAGATTAGGATTAGATGCAATGGATAAATATGCAAAAAAACATCCTAGGTTCTTTAATATATTTGCATTATTCTCAATAATAATTGGATTCATTGGAATGGTTTTTATTTTTGAAAGCATTTTAGTTTCTGCTTATAAAATACTATTAAATCCCACAATCTCAGAACAAGGTGCAAGATTATTATTACCCGGATTCCAATTTCCAGGATTGCCAAGATTATCTTTTTTCCATTGGATCATAGCAATATTTGTATTAGCTGTTGTTCATGAATTTAGCCACGGAGTTATTGCTAGATTATATAATGTAAAAGTTAAATCTTCCGGGTTTGCTGTTTTAGGAATTGTCCTTCCTATTTTTCCTGCAGCATTTGTTGAACCAGATGAAGAGCAATTAAGTCAAAAATCAAGAAAAGCACAATTAGGAGTTTTAGCTGCCGGATCATTTTCTAATTTAATTTTATCTGGAATTCTGTTTTTAGTTTTCTTTTTTATTTTTACTCCAATTACAGCTTCTTTAGTTGAATTCGATGGAATAATTATAACAAATTTAGAAGATAACAATCCTGCTAAAAATTCAGGTCTTAAAATAGGTGAAAAAGTAATAGAAGTAAATGATAACAAGATAGAAGAGTTGGACGATTTTTCAAAAGAAATTAAAAATTTAAAACCAGGAGATGAATTAAAAATCAAAACAAATGAATCTTCTTATAATCTAGTAGCAACTACACATCCGAAGATAGAAGATAAAGGTTACTTAGGTTTATCTTATGGTATAAATAATATAGGTTATGCAATAAAAACTTATCTTTGGTTTAATCTATTAATTTATTGGTTATTTGTAATCAATCTTTTGGTGGGATTAATTAACCTATTTCCTATGTTCATCACAGATGGAGCAAAGATGTTACATGTGGGATTATCTAAATTCATCAGAAATGATACTATCTTGAAAAAATTATGGGGGATGATTAATTTATTCTGTGTTTTATTATTATTAATCAACTTCTTACCTCCAATAATAGGATGGCTTTCTTAACAATAAAATTATAAAATAAAAGATTATCATAAACTTATGTTAGTTGATATACATTGCCATTTATATGACGAAGCTTTCTCTAAAGATATAAATAAAGTTATAGAAAAAGCAGAAAAAAATGATGTATCTCATGTAATCTGTGCAGGATTAAATCAAGATACAAATAAAAAAACTTTAGAACTTTCAAAAAGATTTTCTATCGTAAAATCTTCTTTAGGATTATATCCTTTAGATGCAATTAATTTAAACGAAGATAAAATTAGTGAAACTTTAGATTTTATCTCAAAAAATAAAAATAAAATCATTGCAATAAGTGAAGTAGGTTTAGATTTTAAAGATGAAAATTCAAATTTTAAAAAACAAAAACAAATTTTTGAAAAAATAATTACATTAACTGAAAGATTAAAACTTCCAATCATTGTTCATTCTAGAAAAGCAGAAAAAGAATGTATTGAGATGTTACAAAGTTCTAAAATAAAGAAAATCATAATGCATTCTTTCACAGGAAAATTTAATCTAGTAAAACAAATCTCAGATAATAATTGGAATCTTTCAATTCCGGCAAATGTTACGCATTCAACACATTTTCAAAATATCGTCGATAAAATTGATATTTCCCAATTACTTACAGAAACAGACTCTCCCTATCTTTCTCCAAATAAATTAAAAAGGAACGAACCTTCGAATATTATTTATTCAATAAAAAAAATTTCAAAAATAAAAAATTTAACTATAGAGGAGACGAAAAAAATAATTTTTTTCAACTTTCAGAAAATTTTTCTTTAATAGAAACCTTTTTATATAAAAAAGTTATAATTATTTTTATAAGAATTCACTAAGATAAAAGGGGTGATATTGCGATGGCAGCAAAAAAGAAAAAGAAAGCAGCAAAAAAGAAGGCTACAAAGAAAAAGTCCACTAAAAAGAAAGCTGTGAAGAAAAAAAAGAGAAGGTAAACATTCCTTCTCGATTTTTTCATTAAATTCTTCTAAAAAAAAATTATAAAAAGTTTTAAAAATGACCACTTATTCTCCACACAATGTTAACAAACTTATCTAAAAAGAAATTAGAACAACAAGGGTATAAATTTACAGGAGATCATTCCACTACAAAAATTTGTCATTGGACTAAAAATGATTTAACAAAAGGAAGTCCCTGTTATAAAAATAAATTCTATAACATTCAGAGTAATCAATGTGCACAAATGACGCCAAATATGTTCTGTTCTAATCTGTGTGATTTTTGTTGGAGAGATATCCCAACTGGAAATAACATTAAAATGAATAAGATAGATAATCCAGATGAAATTATAGAAAATACAATTAAAGAACAATTAAAAACAATTTCTGGTTTTGGAGGAAATAATAATTTAGATAAAGAAAAATTCAAACAAGCACAAACAATAAAACATTTTGCAATTTCATTAACAGGAGAACCAACATTATATCCTAAACTAGGAGAACTAATAAATAAATTACATAAAAGAAAAATAAGTTCTTTTTTAGTTACCAATGGTCAATATCCGGAAGCAATAGAAAAATTAGAAAAAACAAATTCTTTACCGACACAAATATATTTATCTTTAGATGCTCCAACAAAAGAATTATATTTTGATATAGACAAACCAACGTTAAAAGATTTTTGGGAAAGATTTACTAAAACTATAAACTTATTTAATAAAATTAAAAATAGAACAAGAACTGTTTTAAGAATAACAGCAGTAAAAAATAGAAATATGTGTAATGAAAAAGATTATGCTGAGTTAATAAAAAAAGCAGATCCTAAATTTTTAGAAATAAAAGGTTTTGTTTTACTTGGTCCTTCTATAGAGAAATTAACTTTTGAAAATGTACCTTCCCATAAAGAAATAAAAGAATTTGCAAATAAAATTTCTGAAAATTGTGATTATAAAATTGTAGATGAACAAAAAATTTCTAAAGTCGTTTTATTAATAAAAGAAGAAACAAAAGATAGATTTTTAAATTGTTAATATTTTTCCTTCTCTACCTGGATTTATAACTATTGTATTTTTAATTTTATCTCTCTTACTTTCATTCTCATGGAGATGTCCACAAATAGCTAAAATTGGTTTACCTTTATCTATGAATTCCCTAATAGATTTATTACCAACATGACCAAAATGAGGAAGATAATCAACTTTAGTTTTATGGGGTGGGGCATGAGTAATTAAGATTAAGTCTTCTCCTTTTATTTTTTTTAAAAATTTTTTACTTTCTTTTTCAAATTCTTTATCTACTTGAGCAAATCCTCCACCACCAAAACCAAAGAAAATATAGTTATCTACCTTATAACTATTTTTATGTAAAAAAATAAAACCATATTTCTTACAAAGTTTCCTTATTACTTCAGGTTCTTCATGATTTCCATTTATGATTAATACTGGTTTTTTTATTTTCTTTAATTGTTTTAATGATTTTTCTAAGTTATGACCAAAAACAGAGATGTCTCCCCCACATACAACTAAATCAACATTTTTAGATTTTTCTAAAATTCTTTTCATAGTTTGATTATCACCATGAGTATCACAAAAAGCTAATATTTTCATAGGTTTTCTAAATATAAATCCCTTTTTAACATTAACTAAAATAGAAAAATAAAGAAAGATTAACCTTCTAAATAGCCAATCATAAATCCTTCTTCCCAATCACTTATAGAGTCATCATCTAGTTGTTGTTCTATATTCTTAAATTTGTAAATATCTTCGTAATCCAATTTTATCACCTCCAATTCTTTTTTTGATTACTTCATTATTGATCTTCAAAGATCTAAGTTGTTTACTAAATATTTTATTTATAAAATCAACTTCAAAGTTCATTTTAATCCCCTCCTTTCTCTTTCCATTAAATTTTGATAACTCTCTAAACATACATCCTCCATGAATCTTAATGATTCAATATCTAAAATTCTCTTTCTATATTCCTCCCATGAAACATAGTTCACACTAAATAATCTTTTTATCCACATTTACATCACCTCTAAAATCTTATAATACTACTATAGAAATTTCATTTATATATTTGACGCGCATCCATGTCTTTTGTCCACTATCCATATACTAAAGAATATACTTTAAACTATACTACCACTTTATATTAAATCTTAATTAGAAATAATAAAATGAAAGTTGGAATGTATTACAGTAATAGTGATGTAAGATTAGAAAAAATGGCTATTCCGGGGATCGGAAAAAATGATGTTCGAATTAAAGTTATGGCCAGTGGTATTTGTGGAACAGATCTAGTAGAGTGGCATAGAAAGAAACAAGCACCATTTATTCAAGGACACGAAATCTCAGGAGAAATTGTTAAAGTTGGAAAAAATGTTAAAGGATATGAATTAGGAGATAGAGTATTTGCAACACACCATGTACCTTGTGGAGAATGTAAACCTTGTGAGGGATATAATCCTACACTATGTAATGAATTTCAAACAAGAAGTAATTTTACACCTGGAGGTTTTTCTGAATATGTTAGAGTTTCTGGAAGAAGTGTAAGAACGGGAATGATTAAGCTTCCAGATAATATGTCCTATGAACAAGGAAGTTTCATAGAACCACTTGGAACTGTTTTAGAAGCAACAAAAGTAAGACCAAGTGATACAGTACTTGTTTTAGGCAGTGGTGTTCTTGGAATGCTTAATATAAAATATGCAAAAATGCTTGGTGTCAAAAAGATTATTGCTACAGATATTAGAGAATCTAGATTAGGATTTGCAGAACAATTTGGAGCAGATTATATGTTTAAAGCTGATGAATACACTCCAGATAAATTAAGAAAAGTTAATAATGGAGAATTAGCAGATTTAGTTTTACTTTGTGCTGGAGCAAAACAAGCAACAGAACAAGCGCTTAAATCTTCTGGTTTGGGTGGAAGAGTAATCTTTTTTGCTACACCTAAAAAAGGTGAAAAAGTTGGAATTGATTTTTCCAAACTATGGAGAACTGGTTTTGAATGGAAACCAACTTATGGAGCATCTCCAAAAGCGTGTCGTGATTCATTTGAACTAATAAGACGAGGAAAAATTAAAGTTAAGGATATGATAACCCATAGATTCCTTCTTGAAGATATTAGTAAGGGATTCGAAATAGCAAGCACAGGAGAAGATAATGGTGCGAAAGTAATTATAAAACCTCATGGAATAGATAGATAGAATTAAATTAATCTTTCACCAGTTTCTTTATTTATTATTTGAATAACAACAACAGGACAAGCTTTAGCAGCTTCTAAATTAGCTTCTAATTCATCTTCTTCTATTTCTCTTTCCCAAATGTCTTTTTCTTCATCAATTTTTTTACCACCTATTAGAATTCCTTTAGCTTCTTCATCCATATCCCAAACTTCGGGAAGAGCAGCAGCACAAGCAGCAGCACCGATACATCCAATTCGATCATATCTAACTATATATTTTCCCATAGTAACTTTCAAAAATTATCTGTTTTTATACTTTTCTATTCTGGAGTTGAACCAAATTCCAACACAGATGTTTTACTACCTTTATCAGAAATTCCCTCTTTAATATTTATAGCTTTACTTTTAAATAAATCATCAACTCTTCTCTTAAATGTTTTATAAGATTTATTTCCATCTTTCTCATAAACATCATAAATTTCTTTAATAGTTTTTCCAGAATGATTTTTTATAATCTCTAAAATAATACTAGCATCTTCCCCCAAATCTTCTTTAGATTTTGTTTTAAAATCACTTAATCTATTTATAGCATCTTGACTATGTTGCAATGTAATTTTTTTAGAAGATTTATCTTCTGCTACATTTCCAGTTTCTCTTAATAAAAATAATCCAGTTCTCATATCTTTTAACTCATAAGTTTTTTCTGCAATAAGATTAAATGAGTCTTCATCCCAAACATCCCTAACAAAAGCATATTCAATTCTTTGTTTTAATATATCTTTAGTCTGATCAAAATTATAAGATTTAAACTCCAATTCTTCTAAAACTAATCTAGATTTTAACCTAGAATCTAATTTAGTTAACCAAGAGATTTCATTTGTTATAAACAATATTGTTTTTTTATAAATATCTTCTACTATGAAATAAATTGCTCCCATATCAGTAATCTTATCTGCTTCATCTATTACAAATACAACTGTTTTTTTATTCAATATATTTGTTATTTCTTTAAACAATTCATCTGTTGTTTTATTATGTATCCATTTATACCCAATTTGTTCACAAATCTCTAAAGCTATTTTATGTGGAGTATCTTTTTTCCAACAATTTATATAAATACAACTTATCTCATCTTCATGTTCTTTTAATTCACTAAGAACATGTTTTAAACAAACTGTTTTTCCGACTCCTGGAGTTCCATGTATCAATAAATTTACCCCATTTCTATTGTTTAATAAAGGTTTAATACAAGTAGCAATATGTTGTTGCTCATTTTCTCTATGTAAAACTAATTTTGGTTGATACTCATAATCTAACATAAAACTATTTAGAAATAATGATTCATCTGATTTAAGAATATTATTGAATAATCCCATAATTATTATCTCTTCTTAAGATTTTTATATTTTTTGTGTTTCATTCATTAATTCGATTATATCCCTCTACTCGGTGTTTCAATTCTTCAATATTCATTTTTTCATATTTTTCAACCGGTTGATGTATCCAAGGATTTTTTCCAGGAACAGCCTCAACATAGTAATCTGATGTAAATTCAGAAATATCTCTTTTATGCCATAATGTAGCTGTTCTTACTTCTTCAATATGGAATCCATAATAACTATTTAACCAATCTACACTTCTCTTTAATGTTGTTCCAGAATCTGTTAAATCATCAACAAGTAAAACATGACTTCCTAAATCTGGAGTAGTCTTAGCTAAATCTCTAGAAAATATTACATTGCCTCTTTGATTTTTAATTCCAGATTCATCTCCCACTCCATATGACTCAGCAGAGAGTATAGCAAGTGATACTCTATTTTTTGGCCTATCAAATATACGATGAAACACATCACCTATTCTTAAACCACCTTTTGCGATACAAACTATTTGATTAAAGTCATACCCTTTTCCTTTTTCTCCATATTCTCCCTTTATTTTTATAAGCCCTTTTACTCCTACTGCAAGCTTTTCAATTAAATGTGAATATTCTTCCCAACAAACATGAATATCTTTAATCATAATCCACCTATTCTTTACCTATCATAACTTTATTATCTTCTACTTTAATTTCATACTTTTGAACTTTAGCATTTGGATTTTCAGGACCAATACCATCTTTAACATTATATTTCCAACCATGTAATGGACATGTTACTATATCTTCTTCTAAAGTACCTTCTCCTAAAGGACCACCCATATGAGCACATTTATTGTCAATAGCACAAATCTCTCCTTTAACATTAAACAAAGCTATTTGTTTATCTTCTACATTAACAATTTTACATTGTCCTTCTTGTATTTCTTCCTTATTACAAATTTCAACAAATTCAACCATCTAAAACACCTCATTTTTTATATAATTTAGAATCTATATAAAAATTATGTTGATACTTTATTTATGTTACAATTTTAAATTCATTTCCTAAACTAAACAACTCTTTTCCTACTCCTCTTCCAATGAAATAAAATGATCTAGCACTTAATCTAGATAAGAAATCACCCAATCCTTTTTTCTCTTCATATTTTACAATTTTAAGATCATCAACACCAACTAACTCTTTAGTTATATTTACAGCTAAATCTTCTCCACCTAAAACATCCACCAATCCTAAATTTTCAGCTTCTTTACCTAAATAAAAAATCCCAGTTGCTAATTCTTTTACTGTACTTTTACTTAACTCCCTATTATCTGAAACTTCATCTATAAACGCATCATGAATAATATCTAATTTTCCTTGTAATAATCTTTGTTCTTTTTGAGTTAATTTTCTATAAGGACTTCCGGCATCTTTAAATTCACCAGAAATTAATCTTTCATAACCAACACCATATTCTTCCATTAATCCAGAAAACTCTAAATAAGATCCAATAACTCCAATAGAACCAGTAATAGATAAAGGATCTGCTACAATCTTATCACTAGAACTTGCAACCCAATAAGCTCCTGAAGTTCCAATTTCTCTAATCCAAGCAACAACAGGTTTTTCTGTTTTTTTAATTTCATTTGCAATTTCTTTACTTGCAACAACAGTTCCACCAGGACTATTTATTTCTAATATTATTCCTTTAACACTTTTATCTTCATCAGCTTTTTTAATAAAATCAACTATGGTTGTAGAAACAGCACCACTTGAACTTAGGAAATCATCAAAACCATCACCAGTTATAACTCCTTTTATTGGGATGATAACTATTTTATCACTAAAATCTTCCCCTAAAAAAATAGTAGAAATTGCAAAACTAACTAACCATAACAACAAAATTACAATTATAAAAACATATATTTTTTTCATTTTTCTATTACATATGTATTAGATAATATTTCTGTAAATCTTAAAGTTTTAGTTTTAAACATGTAAATTGTGTCTAAGATTAATAAAGGTGCTGAAATCTTAGTAATATTTCTAAGTAAAATTTGGGTAAAACTTAATTTTTTAGTTCTTGATTGTACATAAAGATTCATCAAAGCCTTTCCTATAGTTTGTTGAATTTTATATTCCAATATTGTCCAATATAATATTGTTAAGATACTAACAATAAATCCGATTAATAAAGTTAATTTTATATTATTAAAACTCAAATTAAATAAATCTGTATTATTAAAACTCAATTTATCTCGAAAAGGAAATACAATTATAAAATTTATAACAAATACATCAATAATATAAGCTAAAAGTCTTTTCCAAAATGCAACTCCATTTTTTTTACCTAAAAATCTATCTAACTCCCCTTTTTTTAATTGCATATTCTTAACTATGTTTTATTCTATATAAAATTTACTTATCGCTTGATAAGAGAATCTTTATAAATATCTTAATACTGATATTTATCTATGCACGAAGATCATAAATATTTAGTATTAGCTTTAGTAGTGATGGTGGTTTTAGGAGTAATCTCTTTTGCATTTGGAGAGATAACTGGAGAAGTAGCTAGAAATTATGAAAAAAAATTAACAAAAGTTTATATCTCTTCTGATCCATTTATCCAAGATGAAACTTTACCTAGATTAAATCCAGGAGATTTTTTATACATAACAGTTGAAACAGGAAGTGCTGGAATAACAGATAAAATAAGATTTTATGAACAAGTAGAATCAAACTTTCGAAAAAGAGCAGATACCTATTTAGGATGTAGCGGATATTCTTGCAGACCTAATAAAATTATAACAAAAGAATTTAAAATTCCTTCTTTATGGGAAGGTAAATATTGTGTAAGAAATTATGATAGAGAATTTAAAAAAGACGTAGAAGCTTGTTTCATTATTAGATGATTAGTTTTATAAATCCACTTTTTCTAAATTATTTATGACATTTTTAAAATTAATAAAAAAAGAAATTGAAGAAAAAAACATCACTAATGTAAAAGAAGTATTAAAATTAAGAGATAGTTTAGCTAAAATTCACAAGCCAAAACATCTTCCCTCATTAATAAAAATTTTAATGGCTTCTAATGATATCAGTAAATTAAAATTTATTCAAACAAAACCAATAAGAACAATGTCTGGAGTTGCACCTTTAGCAATTATGACCAAACCATTAAAATGTGCTCACGGTACTTGCACATTTTGTCCTGGAGGACCTAATTCTTATTTTGGAGATGTTCCACAATCTTACACTGGAAATGAACCTGCTTCAATGAGAGCATTAAGAAATAAATTTGATGCTTACTTACAAGTTTTTAACAGATTAGAACAATATTCATTATTAAATCAAACTCCTGAAAAAGTTGAATTGATTATCATGGGAGGAACTTTTCCAACTTATCCAATAGAATACCAAGATAATTTCATAAAAGAAACATTACAAGCAATGAATGATTTTGGTTCAATGTTTTTTAAAAATAATGAATTTGATTTTAAATTATTTAAAGAATTTTTTGAACTACCTTGTGATATCTATAATCCTGAAAGAATAGAAAGAATACAAAATAAACTATTAAAATTAAAACAAAGTTCAACTTTAGAAAAAGAACAATTAAAAAATGAAACTACTAAAATAAGATGTGTTGCATTTTGTATAGAAACAAAACCTGATTGGTGTTTTGAAAAACATATTAATCAAATTTTAAAATTAGGAGCAACAAGAGTAGAAGTAGGAATACAAACTTTATCTGATAATATATTAAAAAAAACAAACAGGGGACACACATTACAAGATTCAATAAAAGCAACTCAATTACTAAAAGATTCTTTCTTAAAATGTATTTACCATATGATGCCTGGTTTAATCGATACTAATAAAGAAACAGATATTAATAATTTTAAAGAGTTATTTTCAAATCAATCCTATAAACCAGATGGATTAAAAATATATCCTTGTATGGTTATGCCTGGAACACCGTTATATGAACAATATAAAAAAGGATTGTTCAAACCTTTAACAACAACCGAAGCTGGAGAAATAGTAAAAGAAGGAAAAAAATTCATTCCAAATTATTGTAGAGTTTATAGATGCCAAAGAGATATCCCAACTAAAGTTACAGTAGATGGAGTTGACATAACTAATTTTAGACAATATGTTCATGAACTATTAAAAAAAGAAAATTACAAATGTAAATGTATCAGGTGTAGAGAACCAAAAAATAATATTTTTAATTGGGAAGATATAAAATTAAATAGATTTGATTATGAATCTTCTAATGGAAAAGAAATATTTTTATCTTTTGATGATCTAAAAAAAGATTTTCTTTTAGGATTTTTAAGATTAAGAATTCCTTATCAACCATTTAGAAAAGAAATAACAAATAACTCAGCAGGAATAAGAGAAATTCATGTTTATGGTAAAGCATTATCAATAGGAAGTAAAGAAAAAGCAATACAACACAAAGGACTTGGAACATTATTAATAGAAGAAGCTGAAAAAATTGCAGTTGAAGAATTTGATATTAAAAAAATGTTAATTATTTCTGGAATTGGAGTTAAAGAATATTTTAAAAAATTTGGATATAAAAAAGATAATGTTTATGTATCTAAATTAACATAGAAAACTATTTATTTCTATTAATCATAATAATCTTAAGATGGAGCTTGGGGGCAACATAAAATTAGAAGGATTTGAAGTATTAGATCCTTCTCTATTAGTTGTAGTTAAAAAAATAGTTGGAAATTACGCTAGAAAAATACATGATTTAAAAGGAGACTATAAAGAATTAATTTTAAATTTAGATAATTCAGATAGTTATAAAATGGGTGTTAAACTATCTTTTGAAGATAATGAATATAATGAAGAAGTTTCTAATCAAAATCTATTTTTTGCAATAGATGATTTATTAAATAAATTATTAGAATCTTGTTCTAAATAATAATAAAAAAGCTTATAAATCACCCATAAACTAATTCTACATGGTAACTAGAGTTGGTGGTTTTAGAAGAAAAACCAGAAGTAAACTAAAGAAAAGTAAAGATGAGAAAGGGAAAATTAGTATTAGAAACTATCTTCAAAGCTTCAACATAGGAGATAAAGTTTACTTAAAAGCTGAACCAGCTGTACAAAAAGGAATGTATTACCCAAGATTTCATGGAAATGTAGGAACAATAATTAAAAAACAAGGTAAATGTTACAAAATGGAGATAAAAGATGGACAAAAACTTAAAACATTAATTGTTCATCCAATTCATTTAAAGAAAGTATAAGTATATAAATCCAATAATTACTATATATATAAGAAAAATGCCAGAAATAGAAATAGTCAATGAAAACCCATTAACAATGGTTGAAATGGGTAAAAAATTAGAAGAAATCAACAAGAGAGATAAAGAGCTCAACTTTAGAGCAACTAAAGTTAAAGAATACATTGATCAATTTATCACATTAGAAAATAAAAAATTAGAAGAAATAAAGAAAAAAATTCAAGAATTAAATATTCCAAGATTAAAAGATCGACACATATCAAAAATACTTGATATAATGCCAAAAGATATGGATAGTTTAAAAGTAATATTCATAGGAGACAATATAACAATAAAACAAGAAGACTTAGATAAGATATTAGAAGTGATAAAAAAAGAATGAAAACTTTAATGAAAAATGGGAAAGGAAGAAAATGCAATTATTTTGGATTACCTACCAAATGGGTACCCATTAGATACAAGGCCGATACACAAAAAAACACCAATAGCACAAGCTATAGGTAAAGAATTCTTTGTTTTATTAGAACTAGTTCCAAAAAAAGGAGAAATATTAAAAGTTAATGAAGAAGTTTATTTAGGAGAAGGTAAAAGAGATAAAATACACCATATCTTAGGTAGAATTCCTTTAAGTAAATTAACACAAACAGCTAAATCAGAATTAGATTTTGTAATGGAAAGTTTAGTAGATAAATATGAAAAAAGATTTATGGAGTTTTTTTCAACATGTCAATCAATTAATGCTCGAAGACATCAACTAGAATTAATCCCTGGAATTGGGAAAAAACACATGTGGGAAATTTTAGAAGAAAGAAAAGATAAACCATTTGAAAGTTTTGATGAAATGAAGAAAAGAGTAAAATTATTACCAAATCCAAAACAAGCAGTAATTAAAAGGATATTAATGGAGATAAATAACGAAGATAAATATAAGTTATTTACTGGATAATCCGTAAGCTTTTTAAACCCAAATTAAGATAATTCTAACGTATGGCAGAAGAATTTAAACAATTAATAAGATTGGGAGATGCAGACCTTCCAGGAGACAAACCTGTATACTATGTTTTAAGAAAAATCAAAGGTGTTAGCTATAGTTTTGCTAATGTTGTTTGTTACTTAGCTAATCTAGAAAAAAATAGTAAAATAGGTTCTTTAGATGATGAAAAAATTAAATTAATCGAAGACATCATAAAAGATCCATTAAAATATAAGGTTCCAACATGGTTATTCAATAGACAAAAAGATTATGATACAGGGGAAGATAAACATTTAATTTCTGCTCATATAAAATTAAGAAAAGAATTTGATGTTAAAAGATTAAAAACAATTAAATCTTACAGAGGAATTAGACATGGTGTTGGTTTACCCTCAAGAGGTCAAAGAACTAAAGGACATTTTAGAAAAGGTAAAACAGTAGGTGTAAAAAAATCAAAAGCAAAGAAAGGTAAAGTCTAAAAATGGGAGATCCAAGAAAACATAGAAGAAAATATTCAACCCCACCTCACCCATGGCAAAAAACTAGAATAGATGAAGAAAGGATTTTATTAAATGATTATGGATTAAAAAATAAAAAAGAAATTTGGAGATCTACATCATTATTAAAAAAATTTAGATCACAAGCTAAATCATTAATCGCGACAAAAACTGAACAATCAAAAAAAGAAGAAAAATTATTAATAAAAAAATTAGCTAATTTAAGTTTATTAGATGAAAAAGCTCACTTAGGAGATATCTTAGGATTAACACTTAAAGATATTTTAGAAAGAAGATTACAAACTGTAGTTTATAGAAAAAATTTAGCAAGATCAATAGATCAATCAAGACAATTTGTTGTACATGGTCATGTTGTAATTGAAAATAAAAAAATTACTTTGCCTTCATACTTAGTTAAAAAAAATGAAGAAGATAAAATTAATTTTATTTCAAATTCGACTTTACATAATTCAAATCATCCAGAAAGAGTAGTTTTAGAAAAAGAAGAAAAACAAAATAAAGAAATAGAAAATGGCACAGATACAGGAAAAGAAACAAAAGCAGCTTAGATGGGGAATTGCCCATATCTATGCAAGTTATAATAATACTATAATCCACATTACTGATATAACTGGAACAGAAACAATATCAAAAGCCAGTGGTGGAATGATGGTTAAAGCTCATAGATTAGAAAGCTCTCCTACAGCAGCAATGGGAGCTGCAAAAAAAGCAGCAGAAGATGCATTAGAAAAAGGGATAAATGCCATTCATGTAAAAGTTAGAGCTCCTGGAGGTCATGAAGGACCAACACAACCTGGACCTGGAGCACAAGCAGCAGTAAGATCATTATCAAGAGCAGGATTAAGAATAGGAGTGATAGAAGACATAACAGCACTTCCTCACGGAGGATGTCGTAAGAGCCACGCAAGAAGAGGGAGAAGAGTTTAAATGGAAATTAAAGTTTTAGAAAAAAACAAAGAGAAAATAAGTTTTGTAGTAAAAGATACAAACATAACTTTCATAAACACATTAAGAAGATTAATCTTAAATGAAGTTCCAACATTAGCAATAGAAACTGTAAAATTCATAAAACACTCTTCAGCTTTATATGATGAAATTGTTGCTCACCGTTTAGGTTTAGTAACATTAAAAACAGATTTAAAATCTTATAGTATTCCTGAGGACACAACATCAAAAAAATCACCTATGAATGAAGTATTATTAACATTAGATGTTAAAGGTCCTTGTAATGTATATGCTGAAGATCTTAAATCACAAGATCCAAAAGTTAAACCAGTTTATCCAAAAACAATCATAACAAAATTAGCAAAAGGCCAAGAACTTAAAATAGAAGCAACTGCTATTTTAGGAATAGGAAAAGATCATACTAAATTTTCTCCAGGATTAATGTATTATCAAGGATATCCAAGTATCAAAATATTAAAACCAACTGTACCAGGTGCATCAGATGCTGTAAAAGTATGTCCAACAAAAGTTTTCAGAGCTGAAAATAAACAATTAAAAGTTCATGCTTTAGATAAATGTATTTTATGTATGGCTTGTGAAGATTTACTAGGAGAAAATGTAATTAATGTTAAAGGTTCAGATAAAGATTTTATTGTACATTTAGAATCTTGGGGACAATTAAAAACTAATGAAATATTAGAAAAAGCAATGGATATGATGGATGATTCATTAGAGGAGTTTTCATCTGCTTTAAAAAAAATCAAATGATTTTTAAACACTCTACAACTCTCGTTTTTATATAAGCGGGAGTGCCGGAGTGGTCAAACGGGCAAGGTTAAGGACCTTGTGGCTTAGTGCCTACGCAGGTTCGAGTCCTGTCTCCCGCATGAAAAAAATGGAAAGAAAAAAAACAAACCCACAAGTAACAGAATTAATAAAAGAACTTAAGGTTTTATCTATCAAGGAGAATATTAAATTATGGAAAAGAATTTCAAAAGATTTAGAAAAACCAACAAGAAATTATCCTTCTGTAAATTTATGGAAAATAAACAAATATACAAAAAATGATGAAACTGCTTTAATTCCTGGAAAAGTTTTATCACAAGGAGATTTAAATAAAAAAATTACAATAGCAGCTTTAAATTTTTCACAAGAAGCAAAAGACAAGATCAATAAAACAGGAAAAGCAATTTCAATAAAAGAATTAATAAAAGAAAATCCAAAAGGAAAAAAAGTTAGGATTATAGGTTAAAATGATAATTAATGCAGAAAATTTAATATTAGGAAGATTGTCTACAGTAGTAGCAAAAAAAGCTTTACTGGGAGAATCTATAGAAATTATCAATGTAGAAAAAGCAGTTATTGTAGGAAGTAGAGAAATGATTTTAGATAAATATAAACAAAGAAGAGAAAGGGGAGATCCAAAATATGGTCCTTATTTTCCGAGAACACCTGAAAGACTTGTTAAAAGAGCAATAAGAGGAATGCTTCCATATAAACAATCTAAAGGAAGACAAGCTTTAGAAAGAATAAAATGTCATGAAGGAATTCCAAAAGACTTAAAAGACAAAAAAGCAGAAATTATCCAAGGAGCAAAATTAAGTCCACAAAAAATGAAATACTTAACAATAAAAGAACTATCAAAAAATTTAGGGAATAATTAAAATGCCAGAAAATATGTATGAGATCTTAATGTGTATGCAACATTTACTTATTGAGAGAAGAGAAGAACAAGAAGTAACTTATGATAATAGATTCAAAGAAGTTGGTATCTTATCTGAAAGAAATGAACCTAGATTTGAAAGAACATATAGAAACTATCAAAGAAAAACAGGAAAAGATGGCAAATAAAGTAATACAAACATCTGGAAAAAGAAAAAAATCAGTAGCAAGAGCAACTTTAAAACAAGGCAAAGGTGTAATAAGAGTGAATAGCCAATTAGTAGATTTTTACAAACCAGATTTAGCTAAAAATAGAATTTTAGAACCAATCATGATAGCAGAAGAGCTAGTTAATAAAATTAATATAAGTGTTAATGTTCGCGGAGGAGGTTGGCAAGCCCAAAGTGAATCTGTAAGATTAGCAATAGCAAAAGGATTAGTTAAGTTTTCAAATAGTAAAGAATTAAGACAAAAATTTTTAGATTATGATAGACATTTATTAATTGCAGATGTAAGACAATCTGAACCATGTAAACCAAATAACTCAAAAGCAAGAGCTAAAAGACAAAAAAGTTATAGATAGTTTTTTAAACTAATAACATAAAAAAATAAAATGATAATTCCGATAAGATGTTTCAGCTGTAACAAACCCATAGGCCATTTATGGGAAGATTACAATGAAAGAATAAAAAAAGAAGATAAAAAGAAAGTTCTAGATGATTTAGAAGTAAAAAGATTTTGTTGTAGATCTGTATTCTTAGGACATGTTGAATTAATAGATACTATAATGCAGTTTAAGAAAAGCTAAATATTTTTATTTTAACAAGAAATTTATTTACTTATAATGGCAATATTATATCTGCTGTTTCCCTATTGATTTTATCTTGGTGAGATGCCCTAACCATCTCTTCTAAAAGATTTAATGTACTTGCTTTTGATTTTCCAGATGTTTGACGTATTAACACATCACGATCACTATGAGTTAGACATAAGACTTGTTGAACTAAATATGTTGCTCGCTCTTCTGGATCTGATGCTGGGAGTCCCTTCTCCCTATACAAATCTTGCAAAGGAGCATAATCTACTGGGACATATTCATCTATCTCTTCTGAAGTCCATTTCATGAAGATTTTAACAATATCCCCATTTAAATAACTTTCTTTATAGAAAAATCTTGATAATCTAAATATTTTTAAATTTCTTATAAATCTCTTTTATATGAGAGATGATGAATGGCTTAATGAAAAATTAACTAATATATGGAATTCTCTATTTCCAGAGATAGAAAGAAAAAATAATATGATCATAAAGTTTAAAGGAAAATGGAAAAATAAATTTGGCCATATTAAAAGATTAAAAAATAAAGATACAGAAATAGTAATTAACTCTTTATTCCAAGACTCAAAAGTTCCAGAATATATAATAAATTTAACAATCGCTCATGAATTAGTTCATTATATGCATGGTTTCAATAGTCCACATAAACAAATGTTTAAACATCCACATAAAGGAAATATAGTAAATAAAGAATTAAAAAAAAGAGGGTATGAAGGATTATTAAAACTAGAAAGAAAATGGTTTAAAGATGAATGGTTAAAAACTTATAATAAAATCATGGATGAGATATCTCAACAAAAGTAGACTGTGTTGTTATTTTAGATCTCTTGAAGTTCAATAGTTATTTTCCAAGATAAGAGCAAACTATTCGCACTCAGAAGGCAAAATAAATATCATACTTCTTCTTATAAGATCACATCTAAGTTTTTCTATTCTGGATGGAATACAACCTTGTGTTTCAATAGGTTTATTATTACTAGTCCCACAATTATTAACATCTCTACAAGGTCTTGTTTGTTGATCATTTCCACATGAACTCCAATCATCACATTGCCAATTTTCTTCACATTCACATGATCTAGATTCTAAAGTATCTCCAGCACCACATTTATAATCTGTACATGTTCTCGTTTCTTGACGATTTTCACAGTCCCCCCATTCAGTACATCTCCAATCATGTTGGCATTCACATGATCTAGACTCAGAAGGTTTATTATTACTAGTCCCACAATTATTTACATCATTACACATTCTAGTTTCTTTATTATTTCCTCCACATATACTCCATCCACTACATTTCCACTCTTCTTCACATATAGTTGAAGGAATATCATTTACTGTTTGGGGTAAAATGTTTATCTCATCTATTTTATCAAAAATTGTTTGAAGTACAATATTAGATTCCTTACCAGTCACATTTAAATCTATATTAGAACCAGAGGAAGTATCATGATAAACTTTAACTAAATCTCTAAGTTCATTAGCATTTAATGTTGATGTGGAAGGGCTTTCAAAAAATTCTCTTAATGCAGCACCCAACTTAGGTTTTAATTCCTCTTTAGTTATAGAACTTACAAAACTAGCCAATAAAATAATTACAATTAAGCATAAAATTATTTTTTTCATCTTAACAACATAATTTATTTTCACTACAACATTTAGATCTATAGTCCCCGCCATAAGCTATATTTAGTCCATCACATAAATTATTATCTTGTGCAACTTTACATATATTAAATGAGGTTGTTAATTTTGGTTTAAATGTATCTACTTTTTTGGTTGAGGTAGAAGGTTCACTTATCTCAACAAAAGTAGACTGTGTTGTTATCTTTGCTTTTTCTCCATTTTTAAAACACAAAGGATTTTTTCCTTTAATTTCTAAATTATCAATATTAAAAACAGTATTAGTATAAGCATCAAAAGGTAAAAAGAAAATATTTCTTTGATCATAACTTTGTAATATAAAATCAAATCCTTCATGTCTTTCTAATATTTCATTATTGTTTAAACTTCCTTTACCTTTAAAACAAACATATCTTAATTTTGATGGAAGTCTTATTGTTGTAACTTTACTACTTCCAGAATCTAAATAATAATAACTTTGTACATCTTCTCTTAAATTTAAAACAAACTGAGACAACTCTATAGACTCCCCAACATCTTTTAGTTTAAATGTATAATACAATCCATAAGTTAAAACCAATGCCCCAATAATTAAAGCTAATATAAAAATTATTGGCTGTCCTAATATTTGTCCCCTCTTTTTCATCTTATTAAAATATAAAACTTATTTAATTACTTTTTGTTTGATTGGGAATCTCATATATTTCTCACAATTCATACAAAAGTAGATAACTTTCTTATCTTTAGTTCTAACCCTACAAGTAACACCCTGTTTTAAAAATCTATAACAATGTTTACAGAATTTTCTTTTTAATTCTCTAGGTATCCTAACTTTAATTTTCATAGCAATTTTTCTTGCTAATTTAATATACCTATCAGCTAATTTAGGATCTTTTTTAAAAATTTTTCCAGCTTCTTTAAATAAAATCTTTATTCTCTTTTCAGCTATTGTTTTTTCTTTTTGTTGCATGGTTAATACATATAATCTTAATTTATAAAGTTTTTAGAAAATTAAAATGAACAGCATTCCAAAGTTCCCGCTCATAAAGCAGTACAATTTGAAACGTTGATCCGTTTCACTTCCAAGTTCGAAATGGGTTTGGGTGGAACCGAATCACTATGGCCGTTCACGATATTAATGAAAATTCTCTATTTATAAAACTAACCCTTCTATTTTGAGTACATCATTTAAAACAAGGCCAACAATGGGTTACTATGATATCTTCTCCACTTGCATCCACATTTAGCTTATTATCTGTTAATAATCCAGACATTATTTCTACTTCGTTTTCAAGTACTGAAGATTTAGTCTCTTTGTCGTTATAATCTACAGTTCTCGGATTTACATACACCATATCATGACCACGATAATGTAATCTAAATTTTGTCTTATAACTAACTTGAGTAGCACTTCCATCACCAATTTGTTCAATACTTGGATGTATTCTAAAATCACTTTTATCAGCAGGATTAACTGCTCTTCTAAGAACTAGGTCTAAGAATTCTTCCCTACTTTTGTAAAACTCTCTCATATAATATTCATAGAAATCTCATTTATAAATCTTTCTATTTTACTTACTAATAAGTCATAACATCTTAAGATTTTTTGTAATTTTATCTATTTTCTCTTCTTTATCTGGTCCTATTCCTAAACAAGTTATTGTTGGTTTTTTAAAAAAAGTTCTTCCAGCATCTCTTATTAAAGCTGTTATTAATTTATTTTTTTTAGCTAATGTATTTAACTTAGATAACTCTTTAGTATTCTCTACAACTAATACAACTTTTTTCCCATTCGATTTTAACCATTCTTTAACTTTTCCTTTATTACTTTTTAAAACAGCTTCAACAGCAGCATGACTTACTTGAGCAGCTAATTTTCCAATAGGCATTTTAAGATCTTTTCTAACTAATACAACTAATTTCATCAATATAATTACCAATAACATTTATAAATAGTTTATTGTTTTTCTAAAGTTAAGGGGCCATGGTCTAATTTGGTTTATGATTTCGGGTTTGGGACCCGGCGATCTGGGTTCAAATCCCAGTGGCCCCATTTTGAAAATGAATAAAGAATATGTTCCATTGATATTGAGAATAGGATTGGGAATTCCTTTTTTTTTGGTTTGGTATTGATAAATTTTTTAACCCCATATTTTGGGCAAGATTTATTCCAGAATACATGAAATCTTTAATACCTATTTCAATAAATTCATTTATGTATCTACAAGGAACAATAGAAGTTCTCGTCGGAATATTCTTAATAATAGGATTATTTACAAGAATAACTTCTTATTTATCCTCTATAATCTTAATTGTAGTTATAATCTCAGTAGGATTTAATAATATCTCTTTAATGGATGTAGGATTATTAAGTATATCAATCTCCTTAATATATCTAAACTCTGGAAAATTAAGTATCGATAACCTAAGAGGAAAGCTTAAAAACCCATCTTAAGTAAAAATATTGATACTTTTTTAAATTAGAAATGTTTTTAAAATAAATCAATGTTAAGATAAAATGGCAACAAAAAAAGTCGGTTCAACTGGAAGATTTGGTGCACGTTATGGAATAAAACCAAGAAGATTAGTTTTAGAAATAGAGAAAAAACAAAAACAATGGCAAAAATGTCCATATTGTGCTAAAAAAAGAGTAAGAAGATTATCCATAGGAATCTGGAAATGTAGATCTTGTGATTCAAAATTTACAAATAAAGCTTACGAGGTAGTAGTATGAAATCCTATAAATGTTTACATTGTGAAAACGTTGTAAAATCTGAGTATATAAGAAAAAAAATTAGATGCCCTTATTGTGGTGGAAAAATACTATATAAAGTTAGAAATGTTTCAACAGAGGTGAAAGCTATTTAAAATGGAACTTTCAAAAGAAACAGAACAGAAAATAGCACAATTGCAATTAATGGAACAAAATTTACAAAATTTCTTAATGCAAAAACAAAATTTTCAAACCCAATTATTAGAAATAGATACAGCAATAACAGAATTAGATAAAACAAAAGAAGATGCATATAAAATTGTTGGCAACGTAATGATAAAAGAAAAAAAAGAAAATTTAATAAAGGATTTAAAATCAAAAAAAGAAGTCCTTGATTTAAGATTAAAGACTTTAGATAAACAAGAATCAAAGATTAAAGAAAAAGCAACTGAAATGCAACAAGAAGTTGTTCAAGAATTAAATAAAAAAGAAAATTAGTTGAAAATGGTATTAACTGAGGCAATTTCCATCTTGAATCAAATAGAACAAGATGATACTGTGTCAAGAAACATAAGAACAAGAGTAAAAGTAACAATAACAATTCTACAAGACAATAAAGATGATGCAATAAATGTTGCAAAATCTGTACAAGAACTAGAAGAAATCTCTGATGATAACAATCTTCCAAGTTACATAAGAACTCAAATTTGGAATGTAGTAAGTCTATTAGAGGGGATAGATAACAGAAATATTTAAATATCTCCCCTGCTCAATTTAATAATAATCATTATGCAGGGACATCCTATGAAAGAAGCAATGTCAAAATTAAAAGACTATACAAGTAAACTTTTTAACTCAGATAGTTATTCTGATGAAGAATTTAATGAAGAATACTTAGAAATAGACACAGATAAAGCAGCAGCTGAAAGAAATAAGATTATAGTTAAACCTTATACTATTTCTGACTTTGAAGAGATTAAACCAACATTAGATGCTTTAAGAGAAGGTTATACAATCGCTTTAGTTAACATTAAACCATTAAAAGATAAAGACATTGTAGAATTAAAAAGAACAATTAATAAATTAAAAAAGACTTGTGATGCTATAGAAGGAGATATTGCTGGTTTTGGTGATGATTGGATTGTTGTAACTCCTAATTTTGCTAAAGTACACAGATCTCATCATGTAGAGGAAGTACAAGAATAAATTCTTATCCTAAAATGTTAGAACCATTTACAAAAGAAGAGAGAATAATTTTTGGGTTACATATTATTGAAGTAGAAAGAGAAAAAAATAAGAAAAAAAGTTTAACTCCAAGTCAAGAAAAAAGATTCTCAGCTAAAATAGAAAAACTCAAAAAAGAAAGATCAGAATTCTTAAAAACCCACAAAATTAAATAATAAAAAAGGAAAAATTAAGATAATTTAAATATTATCTCTTTTTTTTCTTAGCAGCTTTTTTCTTTTTCTTTGCCATGTACTCACCCTCCTAAAGATGTTAATAAAAATATACATTATAAGTTTAAAAAGATTGTCAATTCTTTTTCAATTTAGTAATCTCATTTTTCATTAATAGAGAATTAGGTACAAAAACAATATCTTTCTTTTTTGTTCTAATTCGTGTTTCTGTTAAATCAACATGTATAACCTGTCCTTGAATATCTTTAACAATAATTTTATCACCTGGTTTAATCTTTGCTTTTTGATGAATAAAAAAACCAGCAACTATATTTGGTATAAAATCCTTAAATGCTAATATAATAAAACCAACTAATATTGCTAATAAACTAAATAATATTATCTGTAAAACAGTTGTAGTTAATCCTAATTGATTCAAAGCAATTATAACAGCAATAAAATAAACTAAATATTTAACAGTAGAACTAAGAAACTCTTCTAAAGGAGTTTTAATATTTGTTTGTTCTTTTAATACTTTATCTATCTCTAATTCATTTAAGATTCTTTTTGTTAATTTACTTAAGATTCTAGCAACTATAAATCCGATTAATAACACAACAACTGCAGCTAATAACTTTATGATGATACTAGATACATCTAATGTAAAATTAATCATACTCTAACAAAGAAACTTAACTTTAAATAATTTATCTTATATCTATTCTTATGCCAATCAACGCAAAACCAGAATATTTTAGGTCATTAAAGAAATATCATGAAGCTAAAGGAATTCATGAAAAATTAAAAGCTTTATATGAAATGCTTAGAACAGCTCCAAAACATAAATCTTCTGAAAACCTATTAGCAGATATCACTTCAAAAATAGCTAAATATAAGAAGATAATTGAAAGACAAACATCACAAAAAAAAGGCACATCAAAATATTCAATTAAGAAAGAAGGTGCTGCAACTATATGTATCTTAGGAACAACAAATTCTGGAAAATCAACATTATTGAAAAAATTAACAAACGCAGATCCTAAAATAGAGTCATATCCATTTACAACAAAAGAACCAGAAATTGGAACAATGGATTATAAAGGAATTAAATTACAGATAATAGAATTTCCAGCAATAACAAAAAATTTCAGAGAGACAAAATATGGTTTAGCTTTTTTAAGTACAATAAGAAGCTCAGATTTAATCATCTTAATGTTTAACAATCAAAAAGAAGAGAAACTTCTAGAAGACGAACTTTATGATGTAGATATCTCTAGATTAATAATCAAAGTTGAAAAAAATATTAAAGATAAAATATGGAATAAATTAAATTTGATTAAAGTTTATACCAAACAACCAAGAAAAGAAAAAGAATTTCCACCAATATCATTGAAAAAAGATTCAACAGTTAAAAACTTGGCACAAAAAGTACATAAAGATTTCATTAAAAAATTTAAATTTGCAAGAATTTGGGGAAAATCTGTTAAATTTGATTCTCAACAAGTTGGTTTAGATCATCATTTAAAAGATAATGATATTGTCGAGTTACATATGAAATAATTAAAAATTAAAAGAATTATTTAATTTTAAAACAAACTTTTACTTCTTCATTAAATCCTCTGTCTTTAAAGTGTGCACAATTTAATCCTTTTTTTAACCCTAATGCAAGGTACTTAACATCTCTAACTTTTCCACCCCTACAACTTGTTTTACCACACCCTTTAATATAAGTATATCCTGAGTACACTTTATCTTTCTTTATAGCATCTAAATCACTAGGATACCAAAAGAATTTAACTAATGATCTTGTTCCAAATGGATCTCCAGTATTAACTCTAAAATATATATGTTGACCTTTATCTACTGAAATAAATCTATCTGTAAAAGTTCTTCCATCAGCAGAAATTAATACATCTGTAGGAGATTTTTCATCAAAACCTCTTGTACTACTTTTTACAAAACTTCCAGTAAAACTAAATGAAAAGAAACTCATAACAACAAGTAAACCTAAAGCGATCACCAAAACTTTCGCATCTTTTTCCATAGAATGATTAACATTAACCCATATTTAAAGGTTATTAAATATCTGTATTGTTAAAATTCATATCACTAAATCTGAATCTTGTACATATTTAATGTTCTTTTTTAATGCAATTTCAGCTTTATTTAATTCAATACCCATATCAGCCGCATGTTGTAATGAAGAAATCATCTCTTCATTTATCAATGTATTAACAACTTCTATAGCTGTTTTTCCAGTTATTTCAGCTTTTAATTTATTATCTGGGAAAGTACAAAAACCAACTCTTAATAATCTATTTTCAGGATCTATTTTTATTAGAAAATATCCCTTAGGATCCATATTCCAATCTTTGATTTTATCATATTTAGCTTCTATAATCCTTTCTATCTTATGGTCAATATCCCACCATCTACCTTTAATTTTATCTTCTTTAGGACTTTCCATCTTTAAATTTCATAATTAAGCATATATAAAGCTTATTGTGGACAAAGGACACAGACACGCGTCAGTTTTATAAATACTATTTTTACAAGAATATTATGATATCCTATAAGAAGAAGCCAAATACACAAGAAGAAGTGTTTAATCTATTACATCCAATAGTAAAAACTTGGTTTAAAAATAAATTCAAAAATTTTTCCCTTCCACAATTATTTGGAATAATGGAAGTTCATTCTAGAAATAATGTTTTAATTTCAGCACCAACTGGAGCAACTAAAACTTTAACATCATTTTGTGCTATCTTAAATGAATTAATAGATTCTTCATTAAAAGGAATATTAAATGATAAAATCTATTGCATCTATATTTCTCCATTAAAAGCTCTAAACTCAGATATTCAAGTAAATTTATTACAACCATTAGAAGAAATGGAAAAAATCTATGATAAATTACATATAGATAAAGTAGCTAAAAAAAACTTAGGATTAAGAATAGCAGTTAGAACAGGAGACACAACACAAAAAGAAAAATCAGAAATGTTAAAGAAAAGTCCACATATTTTAATAACCACTCCTGAATCTTTAGCTATTCTATTAAACTCACCAAAATTTAAAGAACATCTTACAGATGTACAATGGTGTATAGTTGATGAAATACATTCTCTAACAGAAAACAAAAGAGGAGTCCATTTATCTCTAAGTTTAGAAAGATTACAAAAATTAAATCCAGCCATGACTAGAATTGGTTTAAGTGCTACTATTTCCCCCATAGAAGAAATAGCTAAATTTTTAGTTGGAAATGATAGAGATTGTAAAATAGTTGATGTTCAATTTTTAAAACAATTAGATCTAAAAGTTTTATCTCCATTAGATGATTTAATCGATACAACTTATTACAATATGCATACTTCTATGTATAAATTGTTAGATAAATTAATTCAAGAACATAAAACAACTTTAGTATTTACAAACACAAGATCTGGAACAGAAAGAGTTGTACATAATTTAAAAGAAAAATTTCCTAAAAAATACACAGATGAAAATATTGGAGCACATCATGGTTCTTTATCTAAACAACATAGATTTCAATTAGAACAAAATTTAAGAGATGGAAAATTAAAAACAGTTGTTTCTAGTACTTCATTAGAATTAGGAATTGACATTGGTTATATTGATTTAGTTATTTTACTTGGATCACCAAAATCTGTTGCTAGATGTTTACAGAGAATTGGAAGATCTGGACATCAATTACATGCTACAACAAAAGGAAGAATCGTAGTTTTAGATAGAGATGATTTAGTTGAATGTAGTTTATTATTAAAATCAGCAGTTGAAAAGAAAATAGATAAAATCCACATTCCAACAAATGCATTAGATGTTTTATCTCAACAAATTTTTGGAATAGCTATCTCAGATCAAATCAATATAGATGATTTATTCAAATTAATAAAAAAATCTTATAATTATAAAGATTTAAAGAAAAAAGATTTTAATGATGTTATAGATTACTTATCTGGAAAACATGCATCTTTAGAAGATAGACATATTTATGCTAAAATTTGGTATGATGAAGATTCTAAAATGATTGGTAAAAGAGGAAAATTAGCTAGAGTTATTTACATGACCAATATAGGAACTATTCCAGATGAAGCACATGTCCAAGTTAAAATTGGAAATGATGTAGTTGGAACAATAGATGAAGCTTTTTTAGAAAGATTAAGAAGAGGAGATATTTTTGTTTTAGGAGGAAAAACCTATGAATTTAAATTTGCAAGAGGAATGGCCGCACAAGTAAGTTCATCTGTTGATCGTCCTCCAACTGTTCCAGCATGGTTCTCTGATATGTTACCTTTAAGTTTTGATTTAGCTTTAAGTATACAAAAATTCAGAAGATTAACCGAACAAAGATTTAACGCTAAAAAATCAAAAAAGGAAATCTTAAAATTTATTCATGAATATTTATATGTGGATGAAAAAGCAGCTAATGCAATTTACAATTATTTTAATGAACAATATAAATATCTAGAAATTCCTCATGAATCTAAAATCATAATAGAAAATTATACAGATGAACATAAAAAGAAACACATTGTATTTCATACATTATTTGGTAGAAGGGTTAATGATGTTTTATCAAGAGCTGTTGGATATGCAATCTCAAAAACACAGCACAAAGATGTTGAAATTGGGATAGCTGATAATGGTTTTTACATTGCTTATGAAGGTAATATAAATGTAACAAAAGCATTTTCTTTATTAAATTCAAAAGAACTAAGAAGAGTTTTAGAATTAGCCATAGATCAAACAGAAGTTCTAAAAAGAAGATTTAGACATTGCGCAACAAGATCTTTAATGATTTTAAGAAACTATAAAGGACAAACAAAAAGAGTAGGAAGACAACAAGTAAGTTCAATGATTTTATTAAGTGCTGTAAAAAGAATCTCAGAACAATTTATAATTTTAAAAGAAGCAAGAAGAGAAGTTTTAGAAGACTTAATGGATGTTGATAATGCAACAAAAATTTTAAAGATGGTAGAAGATCAAAAAATAAAAGTAAAAGAGTTAAACACATTAATTCCAAGCCCTTTTGCTCTAAATTTAGTAATGCAAGGTTTCACTGATGTATTAAAAGTAGATGATAAAATTGAGTTCTTGAAAAAAATGCATAAAATGGTTTTAGCTAAAATTAGTTTGAAGAAATAATTTATTCTATCAATAACAAAGCTAACATAATTAATATTCCTAAAATAATACCTAAAAATTGAACAACAGATCTTGAAGCTTTAACTTCTTTATGCAATTCAGGGATTAAATCAGATCCAGCAATATAAATAAAACCTCCAGCTGCAAAAGGAATTAAGAAAAGACTAAATCCTTGTAATTTAACTCCTACCAAAACAGCAATTATTACTCCCATAACTCCCACCAAACCAGATAAGAAATTATAACATAATGCTCTAGCTTTAGATAATCCAGCATGTAATAAAACTCCAAAGTCTCCAATTTCTTGAGGAATTTCATGTAATAAAATAGCTATCGTAGTGGTAATTCCTAGAGGGATACTAATTAAATAACTCCCACCAATTAACAAACCATCAATGAAATTATGCAATCCATCTCCAACCAAATTCATAGTAGCTAAAGGATGTGGATGTTTTTTAGATGTAACAACATGACAATGCCTCCAATGAATAAATTTTTCCAAAACAAAAAATATTAAGATTCCCAATAAAACATACAAAGGAACTAATAGATCTCTATCAAAAGTTTCTATTGCTTGTGGAATTAAATGTATAAAAGTATCTCCCAATAAAGCTCCTGCTGAAAAACTAACTAAAAATAATAAAGAATTTTTTAATTTTTGTTCTTTAAAAGATAAGGTAAAAACTCCAATTAAAGATAACAAACTAACTATCAAAACACTAATAATAGAATATAACCAAATATATAACACTAATTAAATAAAAAAACAAGGATTTTAAAGCTTTCTATTGTTCTTGAAGAATCCCCAATCTTATTGCTGATAATTGACCATCACTAGTAGGAACTCTTACTTCAACAAAACCTTGTTCATTCAATTGTTTAATAATCTCTTGTGTAACTAAAGTTTGTGCATCATTTACACCTTGTTGATAAGCTTGTTGTTCTACAGTAGTTTGTCCAGTAATATTACTTAAACCTCCACTTAAATGAAAACTACTAATAACATAACCAGCTGTAACAATTAATAATACCAAAACAATTGCATTATACAAACCTCTTGCATTAAAACTACGTTTTTCTTTTTTAACCAATTTTTTAACCCCCTTAGATTAATATTAGAATAAACTCATATTTTTTAAATATTACTATACTAAGATTGAGATGAAAATCAACAATAATTTAGAAATAATAGATTTATCTTTATATTTAATTAAAGAAAAAACATTAATATTATCAGATATGCATCTAGGATTTGAAGAATCCCTTAATAAAAGAGGAATTTTAATTCCAAAATTTCAATTTAAAGAAACTAAAGAAAAATTAACTGAAATTTTTAAAAAAATAACACCTGAAAAAATAATCTTAAACGGAGATCTTAAACATGAATTTTCTACAATTTCAGATACTGAATGGAACAATGCTTTGAGAATATTAGATTTTTTAAAAGAACATTGTAAAGAAATTATTTTAATTAAAGGAAATCATGATACTATTTTAGAGCCAATAGCTAAAAAAAGAAATTTAATTCCTAAGTTATATTACCAAATAAATGATTATTATATTTCACATGGAGACAAAATTCCAAATGATTTAGATTTTAATTCATCTAAAACAATTATCATTGGACATGAACATCCTGCCATTACAATAAAATCTAAAACTAGAAGTGAATTATACAAATGTTTTTTAGTTGGAAAATTTAAAAATAAAAATTTAATTGTTACACCATCATTTAATTTAGTTACTGAAGGATCTGATATATTAAGAGAAAGATTACTAAGTCCTTTTTTAAATTCTATAGAAAATTTTAAGGTTTATGTTGTTGGAGATAAAATTTATGATTTTGGTAAAATAAAAGATTTATCACAATCCTAAATTTCAATGTTTATATATATTAAAGTATCAGAAATTTTATAAGTAAATTATAGTATAAGATTAGCATTCAAAATGACAACTGCAACAAGACCAATTATAAGAAATCTCGTATTTGATGGATTAGGATACAGGGTGATGGGTGGATTTTATGAACAATTTAAAGATACACGTGAAAGAGGTACCTCTAAAGAAGGTGTACATATAAGAGATTGCAATATCTACTTACCAGAAAACCCAATTGCTTTTCCAACTACTCCTAGAATTTTAGGATATAATCAAATATTAAGGAACGAAACCGATGGAAGAGTTAGGATACCAACACTTTTCGAGGTTCTTCATTATCAGAATGATATTCCAGAAAAAGATAAATTCGGAACAGAGACAAGTTCTTTGGCACTATCTCCAAATGAAGGATCAAAGAGATATCTAAGAAATTTAAGAAGAAAAGTTTTAGATATTTTAGGTAGAAAAGAAATAGAAGATCATCTAATCGTTTCTGGATTAGGTGTAGAAAAAGATAAGGGAGGATGTGGATTTACATTTAAAGAAACTCCATACATAGAAGTTAAAGGGAGTCCAGTACATGTTCCACCAGATCAAACAGGTCTTAGAAGAATTGTTTTAACTTCTGAAAGTCAAATAGATGCAACTGATGAAAATTTATTTTCTCCTAAAGAGGACTATAGAATAAGAGTTATTGAAGATCCAATAACTGATTAATAATTTCAGAAGCTTTTCTTCCATCAACTTTTCCTTTATATTTACTCATAACAATTCCCATAACTGCATTAAATCCTAAATCTTTTTTCTTTTTTATCATCTCTTGTATAAACTTCTTTAATTCCTTTTCACTTACAACTTTATAATCACTTAAATTTATTTTTTTACTTTTAGAATCTTGTATAAATATTTCTAAGATACTATTTTTAGAGATCTTTCCTAAATTAAATTCCCTAAAAACATCTTTAAATAATTCTTCATTAAATTGATATTCAATATTATCTTTTCTTCTAATTTCTTTTGGAATTGATAACATAGATTCAGCTAAAAAACTTGCATATTCTTTTTTAATTTTAACAACAACTTCTTTAAACAAATTATAGTATTTTTCTTTAACAATATTATGAGCTTGTTCTGGAGTAATACAATATTTTTTCTCTAATTGAATTGCTTTTTCAACTATTAATTCTGGAAGTTTAATTTTATTTAATCTTTCTTTTGTTATTTTTATTTCATCAATATCTGTTTCTGGATACAAACGAGCTTCTCCAGGCATAGGTCTTAAATAAGTTGTAGTTCCATCCGGATTTGCTCTTCTAACTTCTGATTTTATTTCTTTTAATTTTAATAATCTACTAACTTCATTTTCTATAACTCTAGACATATATCTTAAATCTTGAAATCCTTTAATCTCTATTCTTGGTTTGTAATATATTGATAAATTAACATCTTGTCTTATTGTTCCTAAACCCTTTTTAACTTTCTCTGTACTTCTTAAAATCATTCCAATAAGATATGCAACTTCTTTAGCATGCTCGTTATCTTTTATAGAAGCATCTGTACCTATTTCAATTAAAGGAACTCCTAATCTATCTAAACTGTAAGTAACACTAGAATTATCTTCTTTAACTTTTTTAGCTGCTTCCTCCTCTAAATAAATTGTTGGAATCTTAACTCTTCCTTTAGAAGTTTCAATATAACCATTTGTTGCAATTAACATTGTTCTTTGAAATCCACCAGGATTAGAACCATCAATAACAATTTTTCTCATAACATGAATTTCATTTACAATATTAGCATTTAACAATAAAGATATCTCTAAAGCAGTATCCAAAGCCTCTTGATTTATTTCATGAGGAGGTTCTTCATCTAATTCAACTAAACAAGAAGAACTATGTTTAGTTTCATAAATAAATTCTTTATCTTTTTTCATTTCATGTAAAGAAGCAACATCTACTTTTCCTAATTCACCTTTAGAAGCTCTTAACTTTCTTTTAGTCTTATCATTTATAAGATTAAAATCATTAACTAAACTTTGACAATTACAAAATAATTTATGAGATTCTAATTGTTGATGAACTTCTAAACCAGCTTTAAATTTTAAATCTTCATAATCTAGCATATGCTTATAGAAGTATCTTAATTAATAAATTTAACTTAATAAGGAACACTCTTTTTTCTAGCTGCTTTATCCCTAATTCTTTCCACCACATCTACAATTTTCATTCTTATTTAATTTAACTTCTTTAAATTTCATGTTTAATGCATTAAATAATAACAATCTTCCATTTAACACATCCCCTTTATCCAATATAATTTTAATTGCTTCAGTTGCTTGTAATGTTCCTATAACTCCTGGAAGAGTTCCTAAAACTCCAGATTCTGTACAATTCAAAATATTTTTTGTTGAATAAGGAACTAAACATCTGTAACAAGGTCCATTATTAAAATTAAAAACTGAAACTTGTCCTTCAAATCTAGAAATACTCCCATAAACTAAAGGTTTATTTAACTTTAAACAAGCATCATTTATTGCATATCTAACATTAAAATTATCTGTTCCATCTATAACTAAATCATATTCTTTTATCACATCTAAAACATTTTCTTCATTTAATCTAATATTATGAAGATTAATATTAACATTGGGATTTAAATTATCAACAGATTCTTTTGCTGAATCTAATTTTGATTTTTTAATATCTTTCATAGAATGAATAACTTGTCTTTGTAAATTATGTTCTTCAACAAAATCAAAATCAACTAATCCCAAAGTTCCAACTCCAGTAGCACCTAAATACAAAGCACAAGGAGAACCCAAACCACCTAAACCAATAATTAAAACTTTAGATTTTTTTAGTTTTTCTTGTCCTTTCTCTTCTATTTCATCTAATACTAAATGACTACTATATCTCTTTAATTCTTGTTCTGATAACATAATATCTATCTAAAAACAAGATTTATAAGCCTTATCCATATAAATTGAGAAGTTAAATAATTGATATACTCAAAAAGAAAGTAGATGCTCCATAAATGACTTTCCTTCATAAGTTTCATGATTTTCAATTGACTCTGTTTCCATATCAGTGAAATACTTATCAAGAACTGTTGCTCGTTCATGCATTAAAGGAGATGGACAATAACATAATTCTGTCCAATTAACATATCCTTTATCATCTATTGTAGCTCTTTTCATAGAATCAACCATTTCTAGTCCATCTGGTTGTTGTTTTTGTATTGTTCCATCTGTTAGTTTCTTATGAAATTCTTTAGCTTTGCTTTGATTAAATTTAGCTTTGACTTTGTATATCATTTTATTTCACAAAGTCAAATATACCATAAGCTTTATAAATCTTCACATATGTGAAGTCTTATGAATCTCCAAATACTACATCCACAAGAGATAGAATTTCATTATATATTACCTTCAATAAGAAAATACTTAAGTTTATGTCTTAAAGAACAAGGCTTAGGACAAAAACAAATAGCTAATTTATTACATATAAGAGAATCAACAGTATCCCATTATATTAATAATAAAAGAGCAACAAAAATAAAATTTAATTCAAAAATTAAAGAAACAATTAAAGAAGCATCATTAAGAATAAAATCACAAAATGACTTAATAAGAGAAACTCAAACAATAATGAATTTCATAAAAAAAGAAAATTTACTATGTGATATTCATAAACAATTTGTGAAACTTCCTACAAACTGTGATTTGTGTGAAGTTGGGAGATAAAAAATGCAAGAAACAAAAGATGTTATTACAAAAGATATGATGATCGGAGATGTTGTAATGAAATATCCTCAAATAATAGATACATTATCAGGATATGGTTTACATTGTGTTGGATGCCAAGTTAACACAATGGAATCTTTAGAACAAGGTTCTTTAGGACATGGAATGCCAGAAGAAACTTTCAAAGAGATGTTAGCAAAAGTAAATGAGGTAGCAATGAACACTCCGAAAGAAACACAAGAAGAAGTTAAAAATATAACTTTAACAAAAAACGCAGTTAAAAAAGTAAAAGAAATACTATCAAAAGAAGATTCAGAAAAACAAGGATTAAGAGTAGGAGTTATCGCTGGAGGATGTTCAGGATTATCTTATAATTTATCTTTTGATGAAAAAAAAGATACTGATGAAGTCTTAGAATTTGATGGATTAAACGTTTTCATAGACAAAGAACATTTAGAAATGTTATCTGGAGTAGAGATAGATTTCCTTGAAAACTTAAATGAATCAGGATTTAAAATTAGTAATCCAAGTGCAAAATCTACATGTGGATGTGGAAATTCATTCAGTTAAATACTATTAAACTGGGAGTTGGTTGAGATGAGTGAAACAATTGAAATTACAAGAAATATTTTTGATCATGCAAATGAAGAGAGATTTGTAGATAAATCTCTTCCTGGAATAAATGAAGAAGTAGTTAGAAAAATTTCTCAAGCTAAAAATGAACCTGAATGGATGTTACAAAAAAGAATACAATCTTTAAAATTATTCTTAGAAACTCCAATGCCTAATTGGGGACCTTCTTTAAAAGATTTAAATTTAGATGAAATAACTTATTACATCAACCCAGATGAAAAATCTCATGCTAATAAATGGGAAGACGTTCCAGAAGATATAAGGGAAACATTTGAAAGATTAGGAATTCCAGAGGCTGAAAAAACTTCTTTAGCTGGAGTTGGTTCTCAATACGAAAGTGTTACAGCATATCACAACTTAAAAGAAGAATGGGCTAAACAAGGAGTTATTTTTGAAGACATGGATGAAGCATTAAGAAAACATCCAGAATTAGTTAAAGAATATTTTATGACAAAATGTGTTCCAATAAATGATCATAAATTTGCAATGTTACATGCAGCTGTTTGGTCTGGAGGAACTTTCATCTACGTTCCAAAAAATGTTAAAGTTACAGTTCCATTACAAGCTTATTTCAGAATGAATGCTCGTTCTGGAGGACAATTTGAACATACATTAATCATTGTAGATGAAGGAGCAGAAGTTCAATACATTGAAGGATGTTCTAATCCATTATATAAAGATGCAGTTAGCTTACATGCAGGTTGTGTAGAAATTTATGTTAAAAAAAATGCAAAAGTAAGATATACATCAATGGAATCATGGAGTAAACAAACTTTTAATTTAAACACAAAAAGAGCAATTGTAAATAAAGATGGATTAATAGAATGGATTAATGGCAATACAGGATCACATACAACAATGTTATATCCTTGTTCTGTTTTATTAGAACCAGGAGCAAAATGTGAATCTATAGGAATAGCTTATGCGGGTGAAGGACAAAATCAAGATACTGGAATGAAAGTAGTTCATTTAGCTTCTAACACAAGTTCAACAATAGTCTCAAAATCAATTTCAAAAGATGGAGGAATAACTTCTTATCGAGGATTATTAAAAGTAATTAAAGGAGCTAAAAACATAAAATCAAATGTTCAATGTGATGCATTAATGATGGATAATAAATCCCAATCTAATACATTCCCAACTATGGAAATAAAAGAAAATGAAAATGTTGATATTGCGCATGAAGCAACTGTTGGAAAAATCGGACAAGAACAAATATTTTATCTTATGAGTAGAGGACTATCGGAAGAAGAAGCAACAAAAATGATAGTTCGTGGTTTTATGGAACCAGTTTCAAAACAACTTCCATTTGAATATGCTGTTGAATTTAACAGATTAATTGACTTAGAGATGGAAGGATCTATTGGTTAAAAGAGTGATAAGGATTAGTGAGAAATATGAAAAATACAATAGAAGAAAACACAGTAAGAGATTTGTCTACTCAGTTAAATGAACCTAAATGGCTTCTTGATTTAAGATTAAAAGCATTAGACGAATTTAATAAAACTCCAATGCCTAAATTAAAATATAGTATGTCTGTTATCACAGATACTTCTAAAATAAAATTTGATGAAATTAGTCCTTTAAATCAAATTAATGAAATTAAATCAAATGAAAAAATTATTGTTTTATCATTTCAAGAAGCCCTAAAAAATGAAAAATATTCTGAATTAATAAAAAAACATTTCATGACCTCCATAAAAAATAACAAATTTACTTTATTCCATAAAACTCTTTTTGGAAGAGGAATTTTTGTTTATATTCCTAAAAATACAGAAACAAAAACAATTCATTTAGATCTTAATATCAATACAGATACACAATTAGATACTATCTTAGTAATAGCAGAAGATAACACAAATACAAATATAATACAAACAAAGCAAAACAATCAAAAAGGATTTTATTCTGAAATAGTTGAAGTATTTATTGAAAATAACTCAAATGTTAATTTTGCAACAATACAAAATTTAAGTGAAGAAACTATTAATTTAGTAACAAGAAACTCAAATGTATTAAAAGATTCAAACTTTGATTGGTTAGATTGTTATCTTGGAAGTTCTTTTACTTTATCAGATATTACTAGTTTATTAAATGCCGAAGGAGCTAAATCTAAAAACTACAGTTTATTTTTCGGAGCAAATAAACAAAATTTTGATTTGTCTTTTAACACAATACATAATGCTCCAAATACTGATAGTGATATGGTATCTAAAGGCGCATTAAATAATAAAGCAAAAGCAATTTGTCGAGGATTAGTAAAGATTCAAGAAAATGCAACTGGTTCAAACGGATACCAAAAAGAAGATACTTTATTATTAAGTCAAGATTCTGAAATAGATCCAATTCCAAATTTAGAAATTAAAAATCATGATGTTAAATGTTCACATGGTGCAACAGTATCTCAATTAGATGATGAGAAATTATTCTACTTAAAATCTCGTGGTTTAAAAGAACAAGATGCTAAAAGATTAATCGTAGATGGATTCTTTGAAAATTTCATTCTAAAAGTAAATAATGAAGATTTAAGAAATAATTTGAAAAAATTAATCGGAGCTAAACCAGTATGATATTAAAACAAACACAAAAAATAAAAGAAGATTTTCCAGTTTTATCTAGAAAGATCCATGATAAAAATTTAGTTTATTTAGATAATGCAGCTACAACACAAAAACCCAAACAAGTAATAGAAGCAATAACTGATTTTTATAGAAATTATAATTCAAATGTTCACAGAGGATTACATAAATTAAGTGAAGAGTCAACTTTAAAATTTGAAGAAGCTCATGAAAAAGTTGCAAAATTTATAAATGCTGATTTTGAAGAAGTAATATTCACAAAAGGAACAACAGAATCATTAAACATTTTAGCATATTCATTAACTAATCAATTAAAAAAAGGAGATGAAATCTTAATAACACAAATGGAACACCATTCTAATTTAGTTCCATGGCAACAATTAGCAAAAAAATTAGGTTTAAAATTAAATTTCATAAAAATAAAGAATGACGGAACTTTAGATTTAGAAAATATCCCAATAACTAAAAATACAAAAATAGTTTCATTAACACACATCTCTAATTTTCTAGGAACAATAAATGACATTAAAGAAATAGGAAAAATAGCACATGAAAATGATGCTTTATTTGTAGTAGATGCAGCCCAATCAGTTCCTCACATGCCAATAAATGTAAAAGATCTTAATTGTGATTTTTTAACTTTTTCAGCTCATAAAATGTTTGGTCCTACAGGAATAGGAGTTTTATACGGAAAAAAAGAATTACTAGAAAAAATGGAACCATTTAACTATGGAGGAGATATGATTTTAGAAGTTAACTTTGATGAAACTAGATTTAATGAACTTCCTTGGAAATTTGAAGCTGGGACTCCAAATATTGCTGGAGCAATTGGTTTTGGAGCTGCTATTGATTATCTAAATAAAATTGGAATGGAAAATATTCAAGATCATGGAAAAGAGTTAACACAATATGCATTAAAAAAATTACAAGAAATAGAAAACTTAGAAATTTACGGTCCTTTAGATAAAAGAGGAGCTTTAGTTTCATTTAATATGATTAATATTCATCCACATGATACAACTTCTTTATTAGATGATCATGGAATTGCTGTTAGAGGAGGACATCATTGTTGCATGCCTACAATGAAGTTAATGAATCTAACTGGATCAACAAGAGCAAGTTTCCACATTTATAACACAAAAGAAGAAATTGATTATTTAGTTGAATCTTTAGAAAAAGTAAAAGGAGTTTTCAAATGAATGATTTCATGAATGAGCAAATGTATATGGAACATATTATGGATTTATATAAAAATCCATTAAATTTTGGTATTTTGGAAAACTCCGATTTTAAAGATAAATGTTTCAATCCAAGTTGCGGAGATGAAGTAGAAGTACAAGTTAAAGTTAACAACAATAAAGTAGAAGATGTTAAATTTATTGGAAGAGGTTGCGCTATCTCAGTTGCATCTGCATCAATATTAACAGATCATATTAAAGGAAAATCATTAGAAGAGTTAAAAAATTTAAAAGCAGAAGATGTAATTGATTTAGTTGGAATACAAGTTGGACCAGCTAGAGTAAAATGTATTACATGTTCATTAATTTCATTAAGAGAGGGAATAAAGAAATTTAACGGAGGAGCAAATGTTAGAAATTAAAGATTTACATGTTAATGTAGAAGGAAAAGAAATACTTAAAGGAGTTAATTTAGAAATTAAAGAAGGAGAAATAGTCGCATTTATGGGTCCCAATGGATCTGGAAAATCAACATTATCCTATACAATAATGGGACATCCAAAATATGAAATAACTAAAGGTAAAATTTTGTATAATGGAGAAGATATAACAGATATAGAACCAAATGAAAGAGCTAAAAAAGGATTGTTTTTAAGTTTTCAATATCCAAATGAAATTCCTGGAGTTTCTGTATCTAATTTTTTAAGAACAGCATTGAACTCAAAAAGAGAAAATCCAATTAATGTTTTAGATTTTAGAAAATTATTACTAGAAAAACTAGAATTATTAAAAATGGATAAAAGTTTTATGAATCGTTATCTTAATGAAGGTTTTTCTGGTGGTGAAAAAAAAAGAGCAGAGATCTTACAGTTAGCAATATTAGAACCAAAGATGGCAATTCTCGATGAAACTGATTCAGGACTTGATATAGATTCTTTGAAAACAGTAGCTGATGGAATAAACAAAATTAAAACAAAAGATATGGGAGTTTTAATCATAACTCACTATCAAAGAATTTTAAATTATATTATTCCTGATAGAGTTTATGTTTTAGTTGATGGAAAAATAGCTGAATCTGGTGGAAAAGAATTAGTTCATGAACTAGAAGAGAAAGGTTATGCAAAATGGGTAACTAATGAAGAAGCAGTAGAAGCTTAATTTTACTTTCTTTTCTCAACCCCTTTTTTAGAACAAATTTTATTTAAAAGTTTTTATATTCTAATTATCTTTCCCAAACAACTTTTCCAAATCTAGTTACTTTTCTAATTCTATGTAATGGTAACTCTTTATTATCAAACATTAAAAAATCTCCTTCTAAAGATTCAATATCTTCAAATTTTATTGTTTTTTCACTTTTAATTATTCTATCTAAATAATGTAATAAATAATCATCTTTATCTAAGTTTTTATCCCATCTAATTTTATTAATAAATTCTTTTATAGTGATCATTTTATAAAAAATGTTTAGGCATTAATCTTCTATTAATTTCCCCTCTGAAATCTTCTCTTACTAAATCTTTAGCCTTTGTCTTAAAATTTCCTAATAACCATGATAATTTAATTAATGCAACTTCTGATAACATATCCTCTCCAGAAATTACACCAGAATTAACTAAATCAATAGCATTACTATAAACATGCATTTGAATCTTACCAAAAATACATTGAGATGTCATAACAACAACACAACCACTTTTAACTAAATCTTCAATCGCCTTTAAATTTTTAGCATGAATCTTAGTTAAATTATTAGGGGTTCCAACAGGAGCTTGTCCTAAACCAGTTCCTTCTATCACTAAACCTTTATATTTATTTTTTTTAAAAAATTCAAATTGTTCTGGCATAAAATTCGGATGAACTTTTATTAAACCAACTTTTTCTTCCATTTTATCTTTTAATTTTACAGGACCTTTATTTTTTTCATATTTACTTAAAAATTCTATTTTTTTTGTTTTATAATCAATTTTAGCAATAGCATTAGAATTAACAACTTTAAATGCATCTCTTCTACTAGTATGAAATTTTCTTGTTTTACAAGGAGGTAAAATTAAACAATTATTATCATTAACATTTTCATGCATACATATTCCTACTCCTGTAAAATCTGTTTTAGTTATAAACTCAGCTGCACATATTAAATTAATAGCAGCATCTGAACTAGGTCTATCGGAGCTTCTTTGAGCCCCAACTAATATAACTGGAATATCTAAATCTTCTAACATAAAAGATAAAGCTGCTGAAGTATAATGCATAGTATCTGTTCCATGTCCTATTATAATCCCTTTAACACCTTTTTTAAGTTCTTTAACAACTTCTTTTGCAATTAAAGAATAATGTTTAAATCTCATATCTTCTGAGAACATATTTGATAAAAAAATACTACGAATATTAGCAATTTTATCTAATTCTGGAAACATTCCAATTAATTCTTCTGGTGTAAATTTTGCTGTTACTCCTCCAGTTCTATAATCAACTTCAGAAGCTATTGTTCCTCCTGTATGAATTATAGAGATAATTGGTAGGTTTTTATTCATCTTTTTCTTTGTTTTTTTCACTTTCTTTTCTTTAAATTTCTCTAAAACTTTAGTTTTTTTAATTTCTTTTTTATTAATTCCAATATTATATCCAGTATTTAATTTTAAAACTAAAATATTTTTATCTTGAGAAGGCATTACTTTTCCTTTATATTCTTCCTTTGAAGTTTTAATATGAACATAATCACTATCTTTCATATCATTTTTTAATCAGTTAATATATAAAAATGTTCTTTTAACTAAAAAAATATTGAATCCCTAAGATTAAAGATCCTAAAAATAAAAAATAACCAGTTATATGATATGGCATTCTTAATCCAAATTTAGAGAAAACTTCAGATACAAAAGAATGACTATAATTCCTCCAACTTGATAATCTATAACCTCTATAATATTGAGTTAAACTAGTTAAAGGACAAATAAAATAATAATGCCATCCATACAATCTTCTTTTATAGTTTAATGAATACAATGTTCCCCAAGATAGATTTACTACTAATGTTCCAAACAATAATAAAAATTGATAATATAATCTATTCTTCCATACATTTAATGGAATAAAAAATAATCCAATGATTATTAAAAAATATACAATGTGTAAACCAATCAATATTTTCATCATAGGTTTATTTTTCATACTAATATTAAAACAGAAATCCTTAAAAAAGTTATTTAAAATCAATGTATATACTAGAATATATATATCTTAGTTAATAAGCCTTTATATATAATTTCATTCATAAGTAATATATTAATAAAACTCAGAATAAGTTAAAACATTTTAATTGGGCATTAAATGTTTCAAGTTTAGAGTTTGGGCAAACTCAAATTTTCTTGTTATTCAGTTTTATTTATGTTAAGTTCATTGGGCAATAAACTTTTTCTTAAAGTTAGTAGTATAAGCTAGAATATAAAGGTTATGGTACTTTATTATAATAAAAAACCAAAGGGGGAAATAAAAAAATGGAATTTATCGTACAAAACGCTATTGAAACAATGAAAGAAGAAAAACCTAATGTGGTAACAGGACAAGCAAACATTAGAGTAGTAGGAGTAGGAGGAGGAGGTGGCAATGCTGTTGCATGGCTACATAAAAAAGGAGTTCAAGGCGCTGAAATTGTTGCAGTTAACACAGACAAACAACATTTAGATCTGATAGCTGCTGATAGAAAAGTATTAATTGGTAAAGATTTAACCCGTGGTTTAGGATCTGGAGGTTTTCCTGATAAAGGAAGAGAAGCAGCTAAAGAACAATTACATGATTTAAAGGAATTATTAAAAGATTCTGACATGGTATTTGTATGTGCTGGAATGGGTGGAGGAACTGGAACAGGAGCAGCTCCGGTTGTTGCACAATTAGCTAAAGAAGCAGGATCTATTGTTATTGGTACAGTAACAATGCCTTTTGATATTGAAAGGGCTAGAGTGGATAAAGCTGAATTTGGTTTACAACAATTAAGAGATGTAGCTGATACTGTTATTGTAATTGATAATAATCGTTTAGTGCAAATTGCAGGAAATCTTCCAATAGAGCAAGCATTTGCTGTTGCAAATGAGTTAATCGCAACTATGATACAAGGAATAGTAGAAACAATTGCAGTTCCTTCTTTAGTAAACTTAGATTACGCAGATGTAAGAGCAATTATGTCTAACGGGGATGTATCTGTTATTGGAATTGGAGAAGCAGATTCTGAAAGAAAAGTAGAAGAAGCAGTAAGAAGAGCATTAACAAATCCTTTATTAGATGTGAGTTATGAAGGAGCAACTGGAGCATTAATACATGTTACAGGTGGTTCAGATCTAACTTTAGAGGAAGTGTCAAAAGCAGGAGAAATGGTAACAGAAGCTTTAGATGCAGATGCTAATGTTATCTGGGGTGCTAGAATTGACAGTGAAGGGATGAAAGGGAAATTTAGAATCATGACAATAATAACTGGGGTTAATAGCCCATACATCTTAGGAAGAGTAGATCCAAAAGAACATAGTCCACAATCATTGCATTTAAGCAAAGAACTTGGAATTGACTTAGTCAAATAAATATTTAAGGGCGAACCCCCCAAGTAAGCCCTTCTTTTCTTGCTGGTGCTTCGGCGCCAGCTTTGTTTTATTTTAACTTAGTATATTAAAATACAGATATGGGAAGAAGATCAATAATAATCCTCTACTTTATTTTCTTCTTTATCTTTTTTCTTAAACATACCTTTTATTTTATCTAGAAATCCTTTACTTTCTTTCTCTATTTTTTGAACATGTTTTTCTAAAGGAAATACACTTACATCTCTAGCCTTATTTCCACATGTATTAAAGCAACAAACTCTTTCTAATTTATATCTTGTTGATCTTGGTTTATCTGCACTATAACCTAAAGTAATAATTATCTCAGGAGTTTCATCCGGCCTTGTTCCCACCACACTACTTATAGCTTCTTTATCAAAACTTCCAACCCAACATGACGATAATCCTTTTTCAGTTGCCAATAACAAAATATTTTGAGCTAACGCCGCACAATTCTGTACACTATACAATTCACTTTTATCTCCATACATTCTTTCAACATCTGGTTTTTTATCACAAATAACAATATGTATAGGAGCTTGGAACATCCAAAGTTGATTAAAAGATGCTTGAGCTATTTTTTTCCTTTGATCCTCATTATCCACAACAACAACATTCCAATTTTGCATGTTTCCACTAGAAGGAGCATAAATAGCTACATTAAGAATATCTAAAATTAACTTAGGATCTACTTTTTTATCAGTATATTTATCATAACTTCTTCTGTTCAATATAGCTTCTCTTAATTCCATATAGAAATGTTTAAATTAGGTTCCTATATATAATTTTCTATGGACTATCTAACTTTAGTAGAGTTTTATGATAAACTAGAGAAGACATCTAAAAGATTAAAAAAAACACATATTTTATCTCAGTTGTTCAAAAAAACTCCTAATGAAGATCTAGAATTTATAGCTTTCTTAGTCCAAGGAAGAATATTTCCACCATGGGATAAAAAAGAAATTGGAATAAGCTCAAGAATAATAATCAAAGTTTTAAGTTCTGTAACTGGAGAATCTCCATCAAATATAGAAAATTTATGGAGGAATTTAGGAGATTTAGGAGAAGTAGCTAAAGAATTAATTCAAAAAAATAAACAAAGAACTTTAACAACACATAAATTAACAGTAAAAAAAGTTATAGAAAATTTAAGAAAATTATCATCATTAGAAGGAAAAGGAACAGTAACTAGAAAAATCCAATTAGTCTCAGAATTATTAACTTCTGCAAACCCTTTAGAAGCTAAGTTTATAATTAAAAATATTCTAGGAACTTTAAGAGTAGGAGTAGCAGAAGGAATATTAAGAGATGCTATTGTTTGGACTTTTTTTGGTGAAAAAATTAAGTTTAAATATAATGAAAAAGAAAATACATTTGAAGTAAACAGAGAAGAATATCAAAAATACATTGATGAAGTACAAAAAGCACATGATTTAACAAATGACTTTGCTAAAGTTATGTTAACTGCTAAAAAAAGTCTTAAAGATTTATCTAAAATTAAGATTCAACCAGGAAAACCATTAAACACAATGCTTTATCAAAAAGCAGAAGATATTAAAGATGCTTTTAAAGCTGTTGGAAAGCCATGTGCTTTTGAATATAAATATGATGGAATAAGACTCCAATTATCTAAAGATGAAAAAGGTAATATAATCCTATTTACAAGAAGATTAGAAGATGTTTCTGAACAATTCCCTGAAGTAATAGATTATGTAAAAAAACACATAAAAGGTAAAGAATTTATCCTAGAATCAGAAGCAGTTAGTTATGATCCTAAAACAAAAAAATATCTCTCATTTCAAAATATCTCTCAAAGAATAAAACGTAAATATAATATTCATGAAATAGCTAAAAAATTTCCAGTTGAAATTAATATATTTGATATTATGTATTATGAGGGAAAGAATTTATTAAACACTCCATTCAAAGAAAGAAGAAAAATCTTAGAAGAAATAATAACACCTAAAAAACTAAAATTAAGATTAGCAAAACAATTAATAACAGATAATGAAAAAAAAGCTCAAGAATTTTTTAATGAATCTTTAGCTAAAGGTGAAGAAGGGGTAATGGCCAAAAACTTAGATGGATTGTACAAACCAGGTTCAAGAGTTGGTTATGGTGTTAAAATAAAACCTTCAGCAGATACTTTTGATTTAGTTATAGTTAAAGCAGAATGGGGAGAAGGAAAAAGATCAAAATGGTTAAGTTCTTTTACAATCTCTTGTAAAAATAATAATGAATTTTTAGAAATTGGAAAAGTTTCAACTGGATTAAAAGAAAAATCAGAAGGAGTATCATTTGAAGAACTAACTAATTTATTAAAACCATTAATAATAAAAGAACAAGGTAGAAATGTAAGTGTAAAACCAGAAATTATAATTGAGGTTGGATATGCTGAAATACAAAAAAGTCCTACATACTCTAGCGGATATGCATTAAGATTTCCAAGATTCATATCATTAAGAATAGATAAAAATCTATCTGAAGTAACTACATTAGAAGATATAAATAGTGATTATAAAAAACAAAAGAAATAAAATCCTTTCTAAGTAACTAATGAATAATAAAAATCTTTAAATATGAGTAAGTTAGTTTTATTATATTCTCATTATGTAGAAGTAAATCAAATTCCCAATAATGAGTGATAATTCAAAAAGAGGTTTGGAGGCAAGATTATAAATGATAGTAAAAGAAGAGTTTCTAAGTAATTTAAGAAGAGCTTTTAATTTAAATTTATATGAAGTAAGAATATGGACTGCATTACTTTCTCGTGGAACATCAACTGCTGGTGAATTAAGTGAGATTGGAGATGTTCCAAGATCTAGAGCTTATGATGTTTTAGAATCCTTAGAAAAAAAAGGTTTTGTTGTAATGAAATTAGGAAAGCCAATAAAATACTTAGCAGTTGAACCAAAAGAAGTATTAGAAAGAGTGAAAAAATTAGTTAGACAAAATGCAGATAATGATGTAAAAAAATTAGAAAAATTAAGAAGCACCCCAGTTTCAAAAGAATTAGATCTTTTATTTAAACAAGGTATTGAATTTATTGATCCCACTGATTTAAGTGGGGCTATAAGGGGAAGACATAATTTATACACACATTTGGAAACTATGATTAAAAGAGCAGATAAATCAATAACTTTAGTTACAACTTCAAAAGGATTATTAAGAAAAGTAGATGCACTAAAACCAGAATTAGATAAATTATCCAAGAAAGGGGTAAAAATAAAAGTTGCTGCTCCAATAACAAAAGAATCTATGAAAATTGCAAAAGATTTAGCAAAAATAGCAGAAGTAAGAAATTCTAGTCAAGTTGGTGCAAGATTTTGTATTGTTGATGGGAATGAAATGATGTTTATGGTTAAAGATGATGAGGAAGTACATCCAACTTACGATATAGGTATTTGGGTTAACACAAAATACTTTGCAAATGCATTAAATTCAATGTTTGATTTAGCATGGAAAGACATGCAACCATTAGATAAAGTTAAAATTTAAGCTTTATTCTAAGAATTCTTCTATTTTTTTCTTAAAAGAATCTTTTGGCATACTTCCACTAAATCTATCTACCTCATTCCCTTTGTTTAATACCATAAATGTAGGAACACTCATAATATTATATTTCATAGCCAAATCTTGATTAGAATCAACATCGATTTTAACAAATTTTATTTTTTTCATTTCCTTACTTAGTTCTTCAAATATTGGAGTCATTTGTTTACATGGAACACACCACTCAGCCCAGAAATCAACAACAACAATTTCTTCAGAATTTATTATCTCTTTATCTAAGTTTTCTTGAGTTATCTCTATCATTTTTTAAATTAAAAATTAATCGTATTTAAAGATTATTCTTTTTCAACTTTATAAGCCATAACAAATAATAAATCACTTAATCTATTGATATATTTATAAACAACTTCTCGAATCATCTCCTGTTTTAATAAAGGAGTTAAATCTCTTTCTAATATCCTACATCTAACTCTTGCCTCATTTAAATTCACTGAACTTATTTTAGTGAATCTAATAAATTCTCTTGGAAAATTAAACTTATCAATTAAACTTTCTAAAAATAAAATATCTTCTTCTCTTATTGGCGTTGTAATATTTTTTCCTATTCCTCCTAAAGAAATCTCCCCACCTAATTGCCACAATTTTTTATTTACCTTTTCTATTATCTCTCTAAAACTTTCATTATGTAACCAACAAAAATCTAAAGCTGATTGTAAAGAATCTATTAATCCATTTATATCAATAATATAGCTATCTTTAGGTATCTTTAAATTCCCATAAGTAACAGTTTCTCCATGATCTCCAACTTTTGTATATATTTTCATTTAACCACAAGCACTATATCCACAATCAAAACATGTAGGTTCTTTACATCCAGAAACCATCGCCACATTATTACTAAAACATTTAGAGCAATGTAACTTTAATTTATTTTCTGGGTTTACAAATTCTCCTTTATCAAAAGTAGATTGATTATTTAACATTGTTTGACCTTCTAAGTCTTGAAGAACTCCGATTTTAGTTAAGTGTTTTCTCATAACTTTTGAAATTCCATGAGGTATAGAATCCACCCTATTAGGACCAAATCCTAAAGGTTTATCTCCCTTTATAGAATTTAGATGTTTAATTAGTTTTAAAGGATCTCCTCCAACTTCTAAATATTTACTAATTAAAATACCCACTGTTGTAGTTAAACCACTAATCTCAGTTCCAACAGGAGCAATATTAGCAAATAATTTAGTTAAACCAAGATCATCATAGTTTATATGAAGATGTAATGGACCTTGTCCTGTGTTAATCTCATAATAATCTGATTTTTCTATTAAATTCTTTTTTTCTTTTTTTCCTTCATCTTTTTTATCTTTATTTAAATTTAAGATTTGTAATTCTCTACTACCATCCCTATAAGCAGTACATCCTTTACACCCCAACTTCCATGCTAATAAATATCCATCTAAAACATCTTCTTTTGTAGCTTCATTTGGAAAATTAATTGTTTTTGAAATAGCATTATCACAATGTTTTTGAAATGAAGCTTGCATATTTATGTGATCTTCAGCACTTATATCCATAGAGGTAACAAAAACTTTCTTTAGTTTTTCAGTAATTCCTTCAATATTCTTTAAAGATCCTTCTTTAACAATTTTCTCCATAATATCATCACTATGAACTCCTTCTTCTTTCAACGCATTTTCTAAATGTTTATTTATATAACTTAAACTTATCTTTCCACCCAATATAGCTTTATAGTGATAAGCTAAAGCAAAATAAGGTTCAACTCCTCCGGAAACATCAAACATCATAGCAATAGTTCCAGTAGGAGCAATATTAGTTAATGCAGCATTTCTCATCTTAACTCCTTTTTCTGCATAAATACTTTTATCCCAATTTGGAAATGATTCTTTTTCTTCTGCCAATTCCATAGAAGTTTGATGTGCTGTTTCTTGTATGCTCCCCATAACATTTTCAGCTATTTTCAATCCTTCTTCACTATCATAGGGGACTTTTAATTGATATAACATATCAGCAAATCCCATTATTCCTAAACCAATTCTCCTATTCTCTTTACTAGTTTTATTAACTTTCTCAGATGGAAAACTAGAGATATCAATAACATTATCTAACATTATTACAGCTATTTTAGTAACATATTGTAGTTTTTCATAATCTACCTCATTATTTTTAACAAATTTTTCTAAATTAATAGATCCTAAATTACAAACATCTCCATCATGAAGAAATTGTTCTCCACAAGGATTACATGCTTCTATTCTACCCAATCCGGGCAAAGGATTTGTTTCATTTACTGTATCTAAGAAAACACATCCTGGTTCTCCATTAGACCATGCTGAAGAAATAACTTCTTGAAATATCTCTTTAGCAGTCATATCAACTTCTTCAATAGATTCTATAATATAATTATGATCTCTTTTAATTCTTCTAGGTTTCATATCTTGTCCATTCCATTTACACATATATGCATTAAGATCATTATCTCTTACTTTCTCCATAAATTCATTTGTTAATCCAACAGATACATTGAAATTATTAACAGATCCCTCTTTCTCTTTACAATGTATAAATTCTAAAATATCTGGATGATCTACTCTCATAACAGCCATATTAGCCCCATGTCTATTTTGTTGTTTAATAACTCCAAATCCTCGATTATATACTTGTAAAAAAGATATAGGCCCAGAAGCAACACCTTGTGATTTTTTAGTTGACATGCCTGCAGGTCTCATTAAATGTAATGGAAATCCTAAACCAGAACCAGCTTGTTGTAATAATGAAGCATCCTTTAATGTTCCAAATATACTATCCATAGAATCTTCTATATGTAAAACAATACAATTAGAGATTAATGTTGTATGAGATCCAGCATTTGTTAATGTTCTTCCAGCTGGAGTAAATTCAAAATTAGCCATGACATCATAAAATCTTTGTCTTAATTCATCTACATAATCTTGTGGTTTTCCATAATTTAATTCAACATTTGATAAAGCTATTGCTACTCTTCTAAACATCTCTTCAGGATTCTCAACAACTAATCCCTCATTTTTCATTAAATATCTTTTAGCTAAAACATTTAAAGCATTAGAACTAAATGGAAGTTCCGTAGTCTTCCCATTTAAAATGTTTTTTTGTTCTTCTAATTCTGTATTAACCATCTTTTACACTCTCCTTCAATTTACCAATATTTTTAACTCCTCTTTGAAGTCATCTACTTTATCAAAGTCTTTATACACAGATGCAAATCTTAGGTAAGCAACTTGATCTAAAGATTTTAATCTTTTAATGATCTTATTCCCTATTATTCTGGAATTAATCTCATGATTTTTTAATCTTCTAAGCTCTTTTTCAACTAATAAAGAAACATTCTCAATCTCTTTTTCTGTAAAAGGCCTTTTCTCAAAAGATAAAGATATCCCTTTTTTTATTTTATCTATATCAAATGGCTCTTTTCTACCATCTTTTTTAACAACCATAAGATCCATTAATATCTTCTCATATGTTGTGAATCTTTTATTACATTTCACACAAGATCTTCTACGTCTAATAGAATCAGAACTTTCTCGACTCTCAATAACTTTTAAATCACGACTTGAACAATAAGGACATTCCATTTAAACACCAAATATAGCGTGTAAGATTTATTTCTTACACAAGATATAGTAGGAAGTAAATTAATTATATAAAGACTATTATATTCTAGAAGCAATTTTTCCTATAGAGTTACCATCATAGATAAATTAATAAAAAAATTTAACAAACTTTTAAAAGTTCTTTGTTCTTAATCTATAAATGGTAAAATGTCATATATGTAAAAATAACATAGAAGAGACGTTCTTAAAGAAAATTATAGGTACTTTCATAAATAAAAAAACAGTTTGTTCTAATTGCCAAAAACAATACAATAAAGAAGAATTAATTGAGAAAACAAAATAATCTTAACTATTCTTTAATTAAGCGAAATATTTTATCCAAATCTTCTTCTTTAACTTCAGTCAACCAAAGTTTATCTGGGTAAATAACAATAGTCGCTCCAGTCTTATTACAGAATCCTAAACATCTAGATCTTGTAACCCAAATTTCATTAACTAAATCATTTTTCATAACAAAGTCTTTAATCTTTCTATGAATTTCTTTACCAAAAACATCAGAACAACAATCTCCCTCATCTCTTTCATTCACACAAACTAATATATGTTTTTTATAATCTACATTAATAGATTTCATTGTGGTATCTCTAATTTTCTAAAAGCTTCAGCATATTTAATGTTCTTTTCTTTTCCTAAATCTTCATGCCTTTGTTTTATGAATTTTTCAAGATCTTTTCTATGACTTATTTGAGATTTATGACATAATAAAGCTTGTATTTTCTTATCCATAACAGAACTTACATCTATCCATGTATTTGGATGATCAGAACCATAAAAATAAAGTTCTTTAATTTCATATGGTTTTAAACCATTTTTCATAAGTTCTGGAAAAAAATGTTCATTTCCAATTGCTGGATAAATAGAATCATAAACTCCAATAGCAATCGCTCTATGATCAGGATGATATTTAAAAACAGAATCAAATTTGTTATTAGCAGGATCAAATGTAAATAAAACATCTGGTTTTATTTTTCTTATAACTTCAACAAATTTTGCTCTTAATTCTTTAGTATTTTCTAATTCTCCATCTGGTTCTCTAAGAAAAATAACATTTTTAACACCTATAACTTTAGCAGCATCTCTTTGTTCTTTTTCTCTTGTCTCAATTATCTCTTTTTTACTCTTTCCAGTATCATCTCCTTTATCACCGCTTGTACAAATCACATAGTAAATCTCTTTATCTTCACTCCATAAAGCCATTGTTCCATTACATCCAAAATCCACATCATCTGGATGAGCTGCTATAACTAAAACTTTTTCTTTTACCATTTTTTATTTTTTATTAACACCCTTTAAAAAACTTTCTTAATGAAGAGCTTCATAAGATTTATTAAACTTAAAAACAATCCTATAAAAATGCTTACTGAAAATAAAGCAGAGATTATTGGACTTCTTTGTGCAGAAGGAAATTATTATGATAGAAGAATTTCTTATTTACAATATGATAAAAATAGAAAAAAATCTTATTATAGAAAAAATAAAAGATGCGTATATATACAATTTAGCAATCATGATCCTAGATTATTAAAAAGATTCAAATTTCTAATGGAAATTAAATATAAATATTCTCCAAATATAAATAAAGATAGAATAAGAATTTGTAATAGAGAAGTAATAAGGGAGTTAATTAGTTATTCTAATTATGGGTGTTTGAACTGGAGAGCTTCTTCAGACTTTTTAAATAACAAAAAATTAATATGTAGATTTTTACATGGTTATTTTGAAGGTGATGGACACTTTTCCAATAAAAAAATAGTTTTTTCTTCTTCCAACATAATAGGTTTAAAACAAGTTAAGGTTTTATTAAATAAGTTAGATATAAATACTACATTACAAGGCCCATTTATAAGAGAAAACAAAAAAAATTCTTACCATCTTTATATTAAAAGAAAAAGTACCAATAAATTTTCTAAATTTGTTCAACCAATTTTTAAAATTCCAAAAGATAATAATTAAATTATTTTTAAGAAATATTTATAAACCATTGTTCAGCAATTCTTAATATGCGGGGGTGCCGGAGTCAGGTCAAACGGGCAGGACTTAAGCACATACACTTCCAATATTCGTGATGAATGTTGAGAAATCCTGTGGCTTAGTGCCTACGAGGGACACATTATTCGTGCTCGAATTCAAAATAGTATTAAGTTATGGCTTGTGCTAAGAAATTCCCTTCCCCCGCATTTTTAATCTGCCTCGGTGGCTCAGCCTGGTAGAGCACAAGTTAAAATAACTGCTTAGTTCCTTGGTATTTAATAAACCAAACAGGAAGAGGTCGAGGGTTCAAATCCCTCCTGAGGCTCTTATTTCAAATCTATTTCTGCTTATTAAAAAACTGCCATAACCCAAGTAAAATTCCCCCAATACCAATAACATAATTTATCTTAAAAAATCCCCCTATTTTCCACCCTAAATAAATTAAAATCAGTCCAAAAAAAATATTTCTCCAAGGATATTGTTCCATTTTCTTTAAATCACTCTCAAAGCTTTATAAAAGATTCTGAATAAATAATTAATTTTTTTTAGCATAAACTATTCTAATTTTTCCACCATCTTTTAATGGAACTTTTTCATATTTATCACTTTTAACACCATCAACAAAAACTAACAATTCATGATTCTCATCAATACAATTATCAAAAATACATTCAGAGTTAAATGTTTCTCCTAATATTGTAAAAAAATCTCCTAAAAAAAATTGATGTGGGAAAGGAGCTCCTACATGAAGTTTTCCAGTAGCATCATGAGTATGAATAACTTTCATCACCCCTTAGTTATTCCCATATTTGATTGGAGAAGATAAGGTTTACCTAAAATCTCTATTTCTAAAAAAGGATGTATATGTAATTGGATATTTTGATGATTTTGAAGATTAATATTCAATAAATCCTCATCAGAAAACTTACAACCACTAAGAAAAACCAATCCAACTAAAATAATAATAAATATTTTTTTCATTCACCTAATAAAATTTAAGTTATTTATAAATTTTCTTATAATAATTTAACAAACATCTATATAAACTATTTTATTTTATAAGATTATAAACTAACTATGAAAATCATAATAATGGGTATTCCAGGCTCAGGTAAAAGTTCTCAAGCAAAATTATTAGAAGATCAACTAAAATTAAAAAAAATTTCTACAGGTGATCTACTTAGAGAAGAAATAAAAAAAGGAACCACATTAGGAAATAAAATAAAAGAGCTCATTGATCCAGGAAATTTAGCACCAGATGACATTATTGATGAGATATTAAAAAAGAAAATAAAAAAAATTAAAGATAATTTTATTTTAGACGGCTATCCGAGAAATTTATCACAAACAAAATATCTAGATAAAATAATTAAAATAGATAAAGTATTTTTATTTAAAATACCAGAAAAAATTATCATTAAAAGATTAAGCAACAGAAGACAATGTACAAAATGTAAACGAAATTATAATTTAATCTCAAAAAAACCTAAAAAACATTCCATATGTGATTATGACAAAAGTAGATTAATTCAAAGAGAAGATGATAAACCAAAAACAATTAAACATCGGTTAAAAGTATATAAGAAAGAGATTTCTCCAATTCTAAATTTCTACAAGGAAAAAAATATATTAATTATAGTTAATGCTGAAAAATCACCAAATGAAATCTTTAAGATAATAAAAAACAAACTATATAAATAAATATATCAATTATTTTATAATGAATAAAAAAGGGCAAATATACATTGTAGCTGCTTTAATATTATCTGTAATTATTTTTGATTTATCTCAAGTATTAAATCAATTAGAACAAAAAAAAATAGAAGATAATTTTGAAGAACTATCTGATAATTATGCTTTAGAAAGTTCAAAATTAATAAATTCTTTAATAAACTCAGAAAAAGAAATATTAGATTCTTTTTCTAGTTTTACTTTATTATTCACCTCTTATTCTAAAGCCATAAATCCTTCTTTTGGATTAATCTATTCATTAGAATATGATGAGAATATTCAAATTGGTAACTTTCTAAATGAACCAATTACTGTAGATAACGGAACAACATCATTCCAAGATATTAACATATTAAATGGATGTTTTGATAAAATCTCAGCTTCAATAAAATTTGAAGGGTTGTCTTTTAATCCTGGAATTGATTTAGGAGATGTTGAAAAATGTACTTTAGTTGTACCTTTTACAAATAAAATTTGGATTCAAATAGGTGAATTTTGGTACCCATTTGAGATTATAAAAGGAAGAGCACAAATTATGGTGGTAAGTAAAGAAGAAGCCCAAGAACAAAGAAAAGTATTTATAGGTGGAGAAGGATTTGTTAAAGAAGATGTTTCAAGAGATTTAACAGAGATAAAAGGAAAAAGCAAAGGAAAGGATAAAGATGATGATAACTAAAAAAGGAATAAGTATCATTATAGGATGGATATTATTATTAGGATTTACAATAACTTTAGCTTTACTAGTATTTAGTTGGTCTAAATCTCAAGCAGAATCATTATCAGAAGAAACAGCTACATTTGTAGAGGGAAGATTAGAATGTACAGAAATAGCCATTAATGTTGTTCCAAATGATGATTGCTCAAGTATCAATGTAAATAATAGAGGAAAATTAAATATTGATCAGTTAGTTATATTAACTTTTGTAGGAACTGATTATGATTCCAAGATAGAATATAAAGAGATTATTGCTCCTAAAGAAACAAAAACTTTAAATCTTCAAAAATCTCATAATAAACTAGAAATTGTACCTAGTGTTAAAATAAATAATAAATTAATTCCATGTAATGAAAATAGGATAGTAAATGAGTGCTAAAAAAGTTAAAAAGAGAAAAGGAAAAGTGAGTGTTAAAAAAAAAGACAGTAAAAAAGCAACTTCTAATTTTGTAGCATCTGTTTTATTAGTAACTTTTGTAGTTGTGATTATAGTTATAGTTAGTTTATGGGGTAGAAATTATGTATTAGAAAGAGCTGAAAAAGAAGGAGCTTTATCAGAAAAACAATTAGAATGTACAGACATAGCTATTAAAGTTGAAAGTTTAAATATACAAGGGGATAATGCTTTGATTGTAATAAAAAATCTAGCAGATACTAAAATTAGTAAACTATCTTTCAGATTAGAAGGCATAGATTCAGGAGTAACTGAAAGTTTTAAAGCATTAAGTGATTTAGCTGTTAAAGAATACACAATAGAATTAACTCCACCAGAAGCATTAAGTTTAGATAAAATAGAAGTAATACCTTGGTTAAAAGTAGCAGAAGGATATTTTGTCCCTTGCTCTAATAAAAAAGTTACAGCATTAATTAAATAACCTTTATATATAAAAACAAATTAATATTAACAATGAAAAAAACAACAAAAAAGAGGCGCAATTTCAAACAAAAAGGAATAAGTCCTTTAATAGCAACAGTATTAATTCTTGGTTTCACAGTTGTATTAGCAGTTTTAGTAATAAACTGGGCAATTCCATTTGTAAGAAATCTACAAGACACAACAGAAGAAACTTCAAATGTACAAATATTATGTGCTCAAGATGTTGTATTTAACATAAGAAATGTATGTGATTCAGGAACTAACCAAATAAAAATTTTAGTTGCAAATGATGGAGTTAGAAAAATAGATGAATTTATAGTCAGATCTTATCGGAGCGATAGTGATGTAGAACAAGATAAGATGAATTTTGCAACATTAGGAATAGATTCATTCAACATCGATGATGATACAATAACAGTTGATTCAGAACCAATAAAACAAATTGAACTTATCCCCTCAGTTACTATAAATAATAAAAAAGTAACATGTAGCAACAATATAAGAAGATTTGGCAATTTAGAGTCAACAGGGTTAGAAGCTTGTTAAGAGAAACTATATATACTAATTTTATTTTTTAATTTATGATGAAAAAAGGACAAACTTGGATATCTGCAGTTCTCTATACTGCGTTAGGAATAATTCTTATCACAATAATATTAAATTCAGGAATTCCTTTATTAAACAAAATAAAAGATAGAAATTTAGTTATTCAAACAAAAGAAATGCTTCACATTATGGATGAAAACATAAGATCTGTTGCTCTAGAAGGTCCAGGATCAAAAAGATTTTTATCTCCAGTATCAATTGAAAGAGGAGAACTCATAATAGAAGAAAATAATAATCTACTAAGATGGAAATTAGAAACTAAAAATAAAATGATGGAACCAAATATTATATTTGATGAGGGTGCTTTAAAACAATTCTTAAATGAAACAATAACAGAAGGAGAATACATAGTAAACCTAGAAGTTGAATATGAAGGAGTAGCAGAGATTAGTTTGATCTCAGATTTAGAAAATCCATTTACAGGAACTTATAGTATGACCATTGAACATAATGGTACATATATTAGCAATAAACCAATAATAGTTATTTCTATGAGATAGATTAACCGATAAATATTTATACAAACAATAGCTATTTTAATTAAAAAAGAGGTAACTATGGTTAGTTTTAATTTATT
>CEPX01005602.1_pt1 | contig 61745 bp, 54 predicted proteins | sample 361361 | NCBI WGS metagenome assembly CEPX01 (sample SAMEA2619974, study PRJEB7988) | marine metagenome | biome: marine biome (ENVO:00000447); feature: mesopelagic zone (ENVO:00000213) & marine oxygen minimum zone (ENVO:01000065); material: "saline water (ENVO:00002010), including plankton...
TATCGTGGTGAGGTATATGTGTAATTGTTACAAGATTTATGTGTATTAGAATTGTTTAAAATTATTTCTTGGATAGTCCAAAGTGCTTTCTATATTGCGCATCGTATTCCAGGAAATCAACAATCATGTAAAGCATTTCCTTTCCTATGTGCAACTCAGACTTTAGTAGTGTGATCAGATCTTCACAATCATATGGGTACAACCAGACACTATCCTGCAGATATACAAAACCAACACTACGCAATTTCTGTCTGACACGCTCACGAATATTTTTCTTCTTCTCCGGTATATCAAACATCAATACCCTCCATCTCCCATCCCAACGCTTTGGCTTCCTAGTAACATGATCACTTACCTCCGCCATCTGCAAAGCAATTTCTCCTTTCTTAGTAATACACAGACCACCTCTAGAATATTTCAGCATACCTTTCTTAATTAGACGCTCCCTTGAAACACGTATAGTGTCTTTCTGTCTCTTACTTGGAATCATCCCCATACGTCCCATTGCACCAATAACATTAGGTGCCAAGAACGAAACACCAACAAGACCAGTCGTCGCTACTGTCTTTAATATTAATTTTCTTAAATCCTTATAACGTCTCTTGTTTCTGCTTTCAGTTTCATACTTTCCCACACACCAATTATACGCTATAGCGTATAATTGGTGTGTATGGGAGCATTTGTTCTAATACTCTCATCAATAATCTTTAATAATCTATGTAGAAGCTACTGCAATTACAATGATGCCAGCAACCATCATAAGTGCTCCTAAAAGACGCTGCCAGAAGTATTCCCATGATTAATCAGAAAATTTCCACTTTTCACTCTCAATAAGCGGCTTTGCTTTTTTATATTTCATCTCCTTTATAACATTTCCATCTGTGATTTTCACAATGTCATTTCTGCCTATTTTACTTCTCTGCTTTGCCACTTTGGTAACTTCGGTTATGGATTTAGCACTCTCATGCACCTCATCAAGTTTTTTATTTTTTTCTTCCTTAAATACGCCAGAGACCATATTTGGAATGGCGTGGACAAGCTGTATGTTAAAAGAGAATTCAAGATCTTTAAACAGCCTCAAACCTTCTTTTTTATACTCAACCAAGGGATCGCGCTGGCCGTATGCTCGGAGATTCACACTGCTTCTCAAATAATCCATTGTCTCAAGGTGTTCCACCCAGAGCATATCTGAAGTCTGAAGCATTAATCTTCTAAGTACATTGTAAAATTCATCGCCTAGCTCCTCTTTTTTGGATTCTACGACTTCCCCAGCCTCGCCGTTGTCCTCCTTAAGAACCTCCGCAAGTACATTTTCAACGTCCTCGTTAGAACCAACAAGAATCTTTTGACGTCTTTTATATATCACCTTTCTTTGCTGATCCATCACATCATCAAAAGAAAGTACAGCTTTTCTTGAGTCAAAATGAAATCCTTCAATCTTTGTTTGCGCAGATTCAAGGGATTTACTTATTAGAGAGTTCTCTATCGGCTCGTCCTCTGGAATACCAAATCGTCCCATCATTTTCTTTATTACATCTGATGCAAATACTCGCATTAGAGAATCTTCAAGAGAAACAAAAAATTCTGTTTCCCCGGGGTCTCCCTGTCGCCCAGAGCGACCACGAAGCTGATTATCAATCCTTCTTGCCTCATGTCGCTCGGTTCCTAAAACAAAGAGTCCCCCTAAGGCTTTCACGTCTTCATATTCTTTTTTTGTAGCCGTGGCTCCACCGAGTTTAATATCAACCCCGCGACCCGCCATATTTGTAGCTATCGTTACTTTCCCTGCTACTCCGGCCTGAGCTACAATCTCTCCTTCTTGTTCATGCTTTTTAGCATTTAGTACTTCGTGTTTAACTCCTTCTTTTGTGAGATGAGCACTTAGAAGCTCGTTTTTCTCAATTGATACAGTCCCGATCAAAACAGGCTGTCCTTTTTTGTTTAATTCTTTTACTCTTCTTGCTATTGCTTTAAATTTCCCTTCCTCTGTTTGAAAGATTAAATCTTCATTGTCTTTCCTCTTAACTTCTCTGTTAGTGGGAACTTCTACCACATTTAATCCATATACTTTGAAAAACTCCTCTGAAGAAGTGTTTGCAGTACCTGTCATACCGGCTAGTTTTTCGTAAGTTCTAAAATAATTCTGATACGTCACGGACGCAAAAGTACGGGACTCTTTTTGAAGCGGAACTCCTTCTTTTGCCTCTATCGCTTGATGAAGTCCTTCAGACCAACGCCTTCCGGGTTGAAGCCTTCCGGTAAATTCATCCACTATTATTATTTCTTCACCCCGTACAACGTACTCTTTGTCATTTTGAAATAGTGCTTTTGCACGAACTGCCGTTTCTAGATGATGAACATACTTAATACCTCTCTCTGTGTAAATGTTTTCAAGGCCAAGGATATCTTCTGTTTTCTCAATTCCCTCATCAGTCATCGCAATTTGGCGATGTTTTTCGTCTATAGTGTAGTGTTCACCCTCCTTTAGCTGGAGAGCAACGTTTGCAAATGTGGCGTAGAGGCTACCAGAATCCTCCGAAGGAGCTGAAATAATTAAAGGAGTACGCGCTTCGTCTATCAGTATTGAGTCTATTTCATCAACTATTGCGTAATATGGCTCTCTTTGACGCAATTCCTCTTCTTTATATTCAATGTTGTCCCTTAAATAATCAAAACCAAATTCGCTGTTTGTGCCGTAAGTTATATCCGCCTTATACGCATCGCGCCTTGAGCATGGCCTCAGAAAATCATAAACGATCTTAAAAGAACCTTTTTCGTCTCTCTCTTCATCTTTATCAGTATGCCCTTTGTCATATAAATATGAGTTGCCACTGTTAATAACGGCAGTCGTTAAACCAAGCGCGGCATATACCTGCCCCATCCATACTGCGTCGCGCCTCGAGAGATAGTCGTTCACTGTAACAATGTGTACACCCTTACCCAAAAGGGCATTTAAGTATGCTGGAAGTGTTGCTACTAAGGTTTTACCTTCACCTGTCCTCATCTCTGAAATGCTGCCATTATGAAGAGCTACTCCGCCCATAATTTGCACATCAAAATGCCTCTCATTAAGAGTTCTTTTGGCAGCTTCGCGAACTGTCGCAAATGCCTCTGGAAGTAAATCGTCAAGCGCCTCGCCTTTAGAGATTCTTTCTTTAAATTCGTCAGTCTTTGCTAAAAGTTCACTATCAGAAAGCGAAGAGGTACTCGCTTCATACGAGTTTACTTTTTCAATTATTGGTTTAATACTCTTAAGCTCTTTTGCACCAACATCTTCTCCAAGAAGCTTTTTAAATGAAAGCATACGAGGTCAATACTAGCTTAAATAAAGCGGTTTAAAAAGCGCCAAATAGAGTAGGTCAAAATATCAAAATCCCCCTAACAGTTGACCTGCCAGGGGAATTTTGATAGAAGTAGTCCTCGAGAGGCTACCTGCGTTTTCGACGGCGGGTGGCCTTTCGTCTTGTGGTCTTCTTTGCAGCTTTCCTTCGCGTCGTCTTTCGACGAGTTGTCTTCTTAGCTGCCTTTCGACGAGTTGTCTTTCGACGTGTCGTCTTCTTTGCTGCCTTGCGACGAGTTGTCTTTCGACGTGTCGTCTTCTTTGCTACTTTCCTTCGCGTTGTCTTTCGACGGCGCGTTGTTTTCTTAGCAGTAGACTTCTTGGCAGCCTTTCGGCGTTTTCTTGCCATGTGTTGTCTGAGTTAAGCCGAGTAATAACGACCTTCTCCTCTTTTGTACAAAAGAATTTGTAACGCGTTAGAGAAGTTATTTACATTATCAAACTGCTAAAAACTAAAAACAATAAACTTTACAAAGTTAATGTGGATAACTTTAATTAGTTAATCTAATTAACAAACGTAACTTCTTTTTCTATTTCAATTCCTGTCTTTTCTTTTACGTCTTGAATTATCTTTTTACTTAATCTATTTACATCTTTAAAGGTAGCGTTTTTGTTGTTAATTAAAACAAGTGAATGATTTTCATAAACACCAACCGCGCCGTCATTTTTACCTTTAAAGCCAAGACGTTCTATGATGTATGCAATTGGTATCTTAACCAACTTCCCATCTGTTTTATAGCACGGCAGATCAGGGAATTTCTCTTTTAACTCTATGTATTTTCTTTCTTTTATTATTGGGTTTTTAAAAAAAGAGCCCGCAGTCCCGGTTTCTTTAATATCTGGAAACTTTTTGCAACGTATGCTTATTACTGCATCTCTAAGCTCTTTTGGTGTCGGATTCTTATTTTCTTTAAAGTAGTTGGTAATATCTTTGTATAAGAGGTTTGGCTTATTTTCTTTTAGATTTATTTTTACTTTTGTAATTACCAAATTATTCCCAGAGTTTTTGAAAATGCTATCTCTATATGAAAATTTACAATCTTTATTAGAGACTCTCTTAATCTTTTTTTCTTTAGGACAAAACACTTCTACGTTTTCTATAAAGTCTCCTATACTTACCCCGTAAGCTCCAATATTCTGTACTGGTGCAGCACCTACAGAGCCGGGAATATTTGATAAGTTAGAAAGTGTGTAATAGCCTCTCTCTACTGACTCTAAGACTAATTTATCCCAACTCTCTCCCGCGCCCGCAGAAACTTCATTTCCGTTAAATGTAATCCCACAAAAAACGGGATGAATTACTAAACCATTAAAACCTTCATCTGCTACTAAAATATTTGATCCACCTCCTAATATAAAAGTGCTTAGATTGTTTTCTTCTGCAAATGAAAACGCCTCTCTAAGCTCCTCAATATTATTTACAGAGACAAAATAAGAAGCAGGGCCACCAATTTTAAAAGTAGTAAGTGGTCCCAACTCTACATTTCTATCTATTTTCATCTTGCGTCCAGCTATGGCTAGCGGGTGCGAGCTCCAAAACAAAAGTCTTATGTGAGTGCCGCCGCTAGCCGTAGCTAGAAACAATTCACAAAGAAAGTATATCACTTTTTTAGAACATTAAAGGTGTGTGGGCTAGATTACAAGCCAAAATTTGCGACCCAACCGGTTGAGTCGCAAATTTTGGCTTCAGGAAAACGAAAAAGCCGCCAGAGGCGGCTTTTTCGTAGACTTTCGTTAGAGTCACAACTAAGTGACACTCACAAAGGAATTCTATCAGATAATTATCGTTTTGTCAAATTATGGATTTCTTCCCGCTTCAATTTCTTGAATATAGAACTCTCCTTGCTCTTTGAAGCTTGGGTTTAGCTCTATTGTCTTTCTTAATTGTTCTATGGCGTCAGTCCTTCTTCCTACATCAAGGTAAGCTGCACTAAGTGAAGTCCTAAACTGTAAGTTGCTTGGCTTTTCTTCAACAGCGGCCTCAAGAGATGCTATGGCTCTGTCTTTAAGACCTATATCAAAATACGCCTGCGCAATATTGCTGTTTGGGATTATGGCCGTATCATAAGCCTCTAAAAGCAACTCATCCGCAACATTTAAACGTCCATCATAAATTAACGCTACAGCATACAATATGCGAGCCTCCCCATATTCAGTTTCCAGTTCAAATGCCTGCCTAAATGTTTCAGCGGCACGCGCCGTGTCGTCTTTAGAAAGGAAGTTAAGACCAATCTCAAATAGTATTGGCTGTTTTTTAGGAGATAACTCCACTGCCCTTAATAATGATTCGAGCGCTAAATCATATTGGCCATAGACGCGATACACAGTAGCCAAGAAAAGATAGTGCCTTGCGTCCTCTGGCTCAGCCTCAATCATTTTTTTGTATTCCTCAACAGTGAGCGCAAATAACGCCTGTTTTTCTTCAATTGGTATGTCTTGTCTTGCCGCCAGAGACGTTGCTCCACGCATTAATTGCTCGCGTATTTCTTGATTTCCAAAAGTGTCGTACGAAAGTGCCTTTCTAAAAACTTCTAGATTCTCTGTGAGGCCTCCCTGTTGTGGTGTTATTGCTTTAATTAGAGATTTTGCCTGTAGTATTCCAGGCATATTAAAGAAATATAAAGAACCTACAAGTACAACCGCTACTGCAGGGACGTAAAGTCTGTTAACTACGCCCACATTAAATACTTTGGGCTCGCCACTCCTTTCACTTGAAATAACTATTCTGTGATGAATGTAAGCAAGTATGCTAAAGAAAAGTACGTAACTTATTATATTGTCAAAGACAAGTAAGTTGTGGAAAAAATACCCGGCAAAAAGACCTGTAAAAATACTTTTTTCAGCAGTACTAAATACACTTCTACCTCCAAACCATAAATAATAAAGAGATACAAAGTATAAAGATAGATACGCAAGTAATCCTAAGATTCCTCCCGCAACCAACCAATCAAAGAAAATATTGTGGACTCTATCAAACCATGGTTCCTGATTATATATTGCTGGGTCATAGTACTTATTAAATGCAAATATGAAATTCTCCTGTCCCCAGCCAAGAATTGGATGCTCCTTAAAAGCTTGATAGCCCATATTCCATATTGCGAGACGAGGTGCTAATTCAGAAATTGAAATTGATGCGATACGCGAAAGAACAGGGCTTGATCTTACAAAGGACGTATCTTTTGCTAGGAAAAAACCGCCTGTAGCTATGGCCAATGAAACAATTGCTACTATAACTCCACGACGTATACCAGGTCTATTCTTGGAAAATAACCCAAACAAAAGCAAAGCGAGAAATACACCGCCAACAAGACCTAGTATCGCTCCACGTGTTGCGGTGTGATAAAGAATGACCACCTGAAGAAGAATTATTGCTCCGTAGACATATCGTATCCATTTTTGCTTAAAGGAATGTGTAAGCATCAAAAATGTAAGGAAGATGTGGAAGAGCATATAGATTGCCAAATAACCTGCGTTTCCAAGTGTTCCGTCAAGCCTAACTCCGCCCTGGTTTATTGTGAGAGCCCCCCCAAGTTGAAACAATCCGTAAATTCCTATTATCGCACTCACTCCAATTGACGTGTTTAAAAATTTACCCCACAACTCCTTTGTATTAAGAAGTGCCCCAGCCACAAGAAAATATGCACCTAGGTGAAGAATTGCAACAAGCCCCTCCATTCTTTCAAAATTACTCCAAAAACTATTTAGAGGATTTTCTCCAAAGGCGTCAGCTAGGGAAATTATTGAGATGAATGCTGCAATAGAGCCGAGAAGCCACGTAAAACGAGGTCTATACTGAGGATCCCAGAGAGCTAGTATGACCCAGCCTGCAAGAAGTATTTCAACAAGAATCCTAAAGAAAAAATTCTTGCCCGTGATAAACGGGAAATACATTGAATTTGTTATTAAAAGCGGAATAAAAGGCACCAAAAATACACCAAAAATCAGGGCCTTTCTTAGAAATACACTTATAGACATGGCTGACACTATAGCACGGCTATATTGCTTAACATATAGCCATAAATTTCAATTAAATTCTTAATTCACACGCCAAAAAGGCTTCTCCCCACGTTTAGCTCGAAGTAGATTTTCTATTGATGCCTTAAGCGCCATCACGTGAGTGTCGTATGTGCAAGCCATATGAGGTGTGCCTACGAAGTTAGGGTGCATTAGAAGTGGATCATTTGACACAGTTGGTTCCTGTCTGTGAGCGTCAAACCCTGCTCCACCAATTTTTTTATCGTTTAGAGCTTTTAATAGCGCATCATTATCAATGAGCTCACCTCTTGAAGCATTTATGACGATAGCGCCGTTTTTCATTAGGCTTAGTTCGCGCGCACTAATCATATTCTCAACTTCAGGTGTGTAATTGAGATGTAAGGTGACCACGTCCGACTCTTTGTACAATCTCTCAAGCTCGGCGTATTCCACTCCAAACTCTTTTTCTTCTTTTGGACTTAACCTTTTTATATCGTAATAAAGAACTTTCATGCCAAAAGCCTTGGCGCGCACTGCAACTTCACGACCTATTGCTCCGAGGCCAACAATCCCCAAAGTCTTCCCATACAAGATAAACATATCCATACCATGACTATTTCCTTCCCAATTGCCAGTAACAACTCTGCGATGAGAGTCTGGTAAGCGCTTGTAAACTGACAACATTAAAAGAAAAGTTTGCTCTGCTACAGCAATTCTATTTGCGCCGCCATTGTTAGACACAGGAATTCCAGCCTCCGTTGCCGCCTTAAGGTTAAATTTGTCATATCCGGAACTCCAAATCTGCATAAGCTTTAGATGTCCGCCAGAAGCCAACACTTCATCTTTTAGATGACGCCCAGGAGCAAGTAGAGCCGCCTCAGCCCATTTAATTTTTTCTATTTGATCTTCCGTACTTTCTAAATACGACATCTCGCGAACCTCAAATTCTTCTTGGGGAATATAACTGCGAATTAGCTCCCTTAAATTTTTGGGGTGACGCTCTGCAAAAAGATAAAGTAAATTCATGCCTTTTTTAGGGTTTTTCTCGGACATAAAAAGATTGTTGATTTATATATCAATTCTTTATAGAAAACAATCAGTTAGTCAATAAAGTTTCTAAACCACAACTCAAGGTTAATCCACTGCCATATATGGAAAGAATTCTCTATTTTTGTACTTGAACAATATCTATTGTATTCCTTTTGTATTTCTTCTTGATTAAAATAAGGCCGTCTCTTGAAGGATTCTGAACTTAATATATCCTCTGTCCAATCCTTAAGCTCGTTCTTAAGCCACGCCCTCTGTGGGTCAGGAACAGCCCTTTTTGGAGTATTTAGAATATGAGGCGGTAATAAATCCTTGAAAGCTTCCCTCATAAAGAAGCGTTGTGTGCCATTTCTTATCTTTTGCCTTGGTGGAAGGGAAAAACAAAACTCTACTATTTTATGGTCTAAGAAAGGGACTCTTACTTCCTTACCATAAGCCATTGAATTCCTGTCTACGCTGCGCAAGACTCTTGGCTCCTTGGTGTAGCGAAGGTCTCTATATTGAATGTTTGCCAGACGACTTTTAAAAGGTAAATCTAGTTTAGGCATATCTCTTTTAACGAATGATATGAAATCGTTGTTTAAGTAATTACTACTTGAAAACTTACTCGCATCAGCTGATACTCCACCACTACTATAGGCTTCAAGACCCATTTTTAATACAGAATCCATTTCTTCTTTTGTTAGTCTGTGAAGATTTGCATAGGCTTCAATCTCGGTTTCTATTTCTTTAGTGCTTTCTTTTTTTACCAAATCACTAATAAAGTTTCCAAAATAGTATGGATATCCTCCGCCTATCTCGTCACCGCCGTGCCCCTCTATAAGTACAATTAAATTTGGGTCAGCTTCTTTGTATAAAAGATGACGTGCGACTATTGATATCCCAGGAAACGGCTGCTCCTCTGCTTTCATAACGTCAGGAATAATGTCCAAAGCTTTCTGTGGAGAGAGTTCAAAAAAACTAATGTCCCAACCTAAAGAATTTGCAAGCGAGCTTGCAAAGGGCGTCTCGTCATAATCTGGATTGCCATAAATCCAGGAAAAAAGTTGAAAGTTTTTTTGCCCTTCGTTAATCTGATTAACCACTCCGGTTATTATGGAGCAATCAAGCCCCCCACTCGCCGGAATTCCAACAGGCACATCGCTTCTTAATTGTCTTGTTATTGATTTTGTAACTAATTCTCTGTATCTGTCTTGCACATCTTTATCAGAAAGAGAGCTAAGATCTGATACGTTATCCGGCAAGTGCCAGTACCTTTTTACTCTTATTTCACCTCTCTCTGATGTTAGATAGTGCCCAGGCATTAACTGCTTTATACTTTCAAAGAAGGTCTCCTCTGAATGTTCGTAAAAACCGTATTTTAGATAATCAGAAATTATCCTGTCATTTGGAACCGCCTTTATTCCTGCCGCAAAAAGCGCTTTTATTTCCGATGCAAAATAAAAAACGCCCCCCTCTATTACATAATAAAAAGGCTTAACCCCCATATGATCTCTTGCTGCAAAGAGTCTTTGTTTTTTTTCGTCCCAGATTGCAAACGCAAATATGCCATTTAGATGAGAAAGGCAATTCTCATCCCACTTTTCATATGCTTTTAGTAGTACTTCTGTATCACTTGCACTCTGATACTCTCCTCCAAGTTCTTCTTTTAATTCAATGTAGTTGTAAATTTCACCATTAGTTACGATATGTAAATCCTTATGAGTACTTCCCATAGGCTGGTGTCCTGCCTTACTTAGATCAATAATGCTAAGCCTTCTGTGACCAAGTCCTATAGAGTTGTCTATATAGATTCCCTCATCGTTTGGACCTCGATGAACTTGAGCTTTCACCATAGCTTTAAGGACATCCTTCTTAATAGGTCTTTCATTTAGATCAAGAATTCCGGCTATACCACACATATCATTTTTTCAGGAGATACCTGATCTCAGAGTTTCCGTACAGCAATTTGTCTGCCTCAAACATTCTTGAGCGAAGAACAGAGTCATGGATAACCCCACCCTCCAGAAATTTAATATCCTTAAACCCTATATCCTTGAGAGTCTTCTCAAACTTTTTTCTCTTGAATCTATGTTGAATAGGAGTATAAGAGTAATCAAGAAAGTTAAAAATCTTGTTACCTGGAACCTCAAATCCTTTGACAGTTTTGTGAGTATGCCAAATAGGTACAGGTTTTAGAAGCTCACGCATTAAGTCTATTGCCCGCCAGGTAGGAGTATTGTCTTCAGCAAATACAAATACAAAAGCGTGTCCGCCGCGCTTCATGGTTTTGTATACTATTTCTAAAGCGCGCTCTGGATCAGAAAGGTGGTGAATAAAACTATTTGCACAAACAAAATCAAATGTATTGTTCATATCCTTTGGAAGATCATAGACATCTTTATGTACCAGTTTTATTTTTGAGCGCTCTTTAGAATGCGATTTTAATCTTCTCTCCGTCTCATCAAGACAGTACTTACTAAAATCAACTCCAGTCACAGATTTAGCCCCGAGATGTAGCATTGCAAGAGCATATCGAGCGTGTCCAGTGCCTAGATCAAGACAATTAGCACTCTCAAGAAAAGAAATATCAATATTGCTATTAAGTAATCTGTCTTTAAAGTGTGATGCGCCGTGATAATACTCCTGATCTGATTGCTCACCCCACGCAAGGCCGTAGAGATATTGCATGCGCTCAGCCTCTTCTATTGGCTCTTTTACTACACCTTGTGTCTTCTCTGATTCGGTGAAATTATTCTCTTTAAGAAGGTTCTCTAGAAACTCTCGTGTATCTACAAGGTCCCCGAGACACTCTTCAATATCAGCAGGCTCGAGTCTAAAACGATGCCGATCAAGCGCCCGGAAAACCTTGTACGCAAGCAAGACACGTGCACCTCGCGGCACTACATTTTTTTGCGATATGTCTCCTATCGCCTCAATTTCCTTAAATATGTTTTCTATAATCTTGTTCTGCGTCATGGTGCTCATTTCACAATATAGTACTTATCGTTAACTTTGCATTTTCTTATTTCGTATCTTCCACCAAGAAACTTATCTATTGCTTCAGTTGCCTCCACCCAGTGTGGATTTTTATACTCATCAAAAAGTACAACTCCTCCACTCTCGACTTTATCAAACAATTTCTCAAGTGTTGTTATATATGAAGAAGCAATATCTACATCTATATGTAGAAAGGCTATTTTTCCATTATATGATTCAAGGGTATCCTCAAAAAACCTTTTATGAGTTTGATCTTTATGGGTAATTTTGCTGATTCTATTCGCTTCTCTACTCTTTTTACGTTAGCGCCTTTAAAATGTGCTGCCCGTGACCAATCTTCGTTTGTATCCGGGAATCCCTCAAAAGAGTCAAAACCTATTACCCTTCGCTCTTTTTTGTTTAGATCTACTAAACTACCGAGAATTACTATGCTATTGCCGTAGCCTACTCCACATTCAACCACATCGCCGTCAACATTTTTAATCTCGCCGAAAACTTCGTGAAAGTAGAAGGCTTTCATAAGCGACCGGTGTGTATATCGGTAAGCTGGTATATAGTAGCCCCACCTCTTTAAACGCCTCACCAAAGCTCTAGGTAACAGTATCATTGAACAAACACTATACCAGTTTCCTATATAATGCGCACATGGATGATGTAAAAGAAAAACTCAAAAAAGACGGCTTGTACTTATTGAAAATGTTGTGGAGAAAGAGAGGTTAGATCTGGTTCTAAAAAATACCTTGGCAATCTTAAGTCGTTTTACCGCGGTGCCAAATTCTCTTGGTAGAAGTGGAAACCTGAGAGATAACACAGATTTTCATAGTCTTTTAGGTTCCTTGCGCAAAGAAAATCCAGACGCTTTTGGAGCCCTCTATGATTCTGCACAATCAAGTGTTGTTTTAGATAATATCTTCACGTCTGGGGAAGTACCTAAAACAGTTGCAGAACTTCTTGGTGTAGAAATTGAGGAGCTATCAAATTCAGGACATATACAAAGAATGGACGCCCCAAAAGACACTCGAAATCTCTATGGCTGGCACCAGGAAATATCGTATTACCCACAAAACAGAGATGGAACGAATGGACTCGTGGTATGGATCCCGATGCTTGATGTACCGAGTGATGGTGGAGCACTCGTTATAGCAAAAGAATCACACAAAGAAGGTTTTGTCAGGGTGGCGTCAAAAAAAGACTCAAAACTAAGCAGTACTCAAAACCTTATCGATGAGACAATACTTGAGAAATACGAGCAGATAAAGACACCTGCTAAAGCGGGTGACGCAGTAGTAATGTATATGACTACCATACATAAATCGAGCAACAATGAGACTGATAGATTCAGATTTGTAGCAATTGGTCGTTACCACATAGCTACATCAGACGATTTCACTCCCTATAGATACAACTACTTCAACAACAGGTGGATTGAAAACAACCTGAAGAAAGAAGGATGGGATGTTTCTGACCTGTAGCTTCTACACAAACATTGATTCTATTACCTCTACCAGTCTTTCTGAAGCTTTTCCATCAAGCTTGTAGCAAAGTTTCTCAATCGTGCGTTTTCTCTCTTCCTCATGAAGTTTTGGATTCTCAAGGTATGCATTGATTGCCTTTTTTAGTTCATCATAGGAATCTACTTTCCAGACTCCACCAGAAGACATGAGCCAGTGCACGTGGTCAGTACTGTAGAGCTTTGAGCCGGTCACATCCTTACCACCCGCGTACTCTCCCCAGAACCCAGGACTTATAGAAGGCTTATTCATCGCTGCTGCGTCAAGTGAAAGTGAGGAGGCAATACTGATCATCATGTCACAATGCGCAACACTATTTACAAAATCTATGGTCTCATCAAGGCTCTGGTCCCACTTATCTATAAGAAAATCAACAATACGAAAAGAATCTACTGATACATAAGATTTCCCACGAAGATTTTTGAATACATCCTCTCTAACATTGCTGTAGTGCGGACGAACCAGAAGCTGACATGGTTTTACAAATTCATCTTTTTCAATAGATTCCTGTAATTTCTCTGCAATTAAATGATCGTTGGGCGCCCATATCCCTTCAGAGCCGAAGAAAATGAGTGCTCGGTCCGGATCAAGACCCTTGCTCTCTAAATGTTCCTTTCTTGATTTTAGAATTTCTTTTTTCTTATACCAATCAAAATGTGGCATCCCTACAACCGAAATACGATCTCTGGGTATTTTTTGAATATCTTCTGCTGATTTTCTACTTGCATGGTTTTGGACTACAAGCCGGTCGGGTACAAGTGGTATAAATTCATTATTTATATTGTCCCAGCTCTTCGGTATTGAGAGTGTCTTGACCGAACGTCGCCGTGCTTCCTTTATAAACGGATACTCAAAAGTGCCTCCAGTTGAAGTTGAGAATATAAGATCTGGTTTATACGTATCAAAGTAATCCTTGAGCCTCTTACTGTGCTCAGGAAAGAAAAAAGGTTCACCCCACCGTATGAAAAATTTAAGTGGGGGAATTGCGCTTAGAATATAGGCAATGGCAAGTTCTATGTATATTCTGTGAGTAGGTTTCTTTTTTCTTGATATTATCCTCTCCTTATTTGGCAAACCGTTATTTTCAAGTAGCTTTATGTATTTAGCACTATATTTTGTATTACGCGTAACAATTACATAACGCTTTGTTTTGTTAAAAAGACGCCTCAATCTACCTGTTCGCGATACCTCAAAGCCGTGTAGTTTTACCTGATCGTCTTCAAACTCGTCCCGAAGATACTGCGGCACAGGAGCTGCAAAAAAGATGACAATGTTATATCTTTTTTTCTTTAAAAGCTCGAGTGTTCCTGAACGAAGAATATTTCGTATCAAAAATGAGCGATTAATGAGTATAAAAATTGTCTTATTTCTCTTTTCCATTTTTCTCTACAATTACTTTGTCCTCGGGATCATTTACTGTATTTATAGCAATCCACACGCATTCTCCTTTTAAAGACCCCAATACCCTATATGGTGTCTCTGGGAATATTTCATAGACAATTTCATTTGTGCATTCATTTCTCTCGCCCTCAATTTCTAAAAGAAGCGTCCCTTTTAGAATGATGAAATACACTCTGCTTTTCTTTCTGTAATGCAAGGGATCCTTAGGCTCTTCTTCTTCATGGGCTTCTCCGTAGCTAATTCCTATCGGGGTAATACCTGTTCCACCCCAATACCCGAAACCTGGAATTCTAGCTGGTACAGTCTTCTCTGTTTTCTTGTGCTTTTTATACATAACCTATGAACTTTTAATGAAATCTATAGTGTTGTCAATAGAATTTTTTACCACATGATTCTGATCATATTGTCTTTCTAAATCCCCCATCTTAAAGTCCTCCAATTTATTTTTGAACTCCTCTCTATCTGTAACCACGTTTGTGATACCGAAGTCGCCCGCAACCTTATTTAGCTCTTGGAGTGGAGAGAAGTTAATAAAGATTGCGTCAATTCCACTTGCGACTGCCATATACGCAGCGCTTGTTACTGGGTATGAAATATACAGATCCGATACAGCAATCAACTCGTCTATTTTTGATTGAATTCCGTGTATTTGGACTCCGTACTTTTTAAGCGGTTCATATATATTCTTCTCTGCGGGGTGAAGTGTGAAATGAATCTGAATTTCGTCATCAGAAAAAACTGATTTTATATTTTTAACAATATCCTCAAAATAACGCAGTATCTCTAACTCTTCTTCTCTTGTATAATTTTCTCTTGCGTCTATGTAATGTTGATAACGACCCGAAAGAAGTAAAATTTGTTTCTTTTTCTCGTCAATTCCATATTTCTTTAAGATATTTTTCCTATAACCAGAGGTGCTTTTTATCTTCTTCATAAGATCAATCATCCACTGATGCTCAAAACTTCCCAGAACTGAGATTATTTTCGGATCAAAACCATGGCGTTCAGGTAAAACAGTCTTTCCCTCTTCACCTATTGCCCCAACTTTACTTGGCATTATGCTTGTAAATGCGTAACGAGGCCCAAATGTGATCATCTCTATAACTTTGCGCATTAGGTCAATAAAGAAAGCGTAAGTTCGTTTTAACGGCTTCAATTTCTTTATCCTAACGTATGAGTCAAGCGGCGGGCGATGACCGCGTTGTACGAGCACTGTTTGTATACCACGATAGTTGGCTTCCCTAAAAAAAGTCTGATTTGTGAAAGAAATCTTTGCTCCAACAAAACGCCCTATATTGTGCTTATTAAAAAAGGCTCTGGCGCTCTTGATATGCTTTCGATATCGGATCAATGCAGACACAACCGGAATCCTTTTTTCTCCCCTCCTATTGCCGCCTAAATCATAGTCTATGACAGTAAAGGTGTATCTATTTTCCTTGCTGTATTCGATCATCTGTCTCCTCTTGTTATCATCAGGGCGAATAAATAAAAGATGAATGTCATATTCATCCTCGAAATGCGAAAAAAAACGCTCAAAAAATTTGAGCTCCCCAATATAAATTACTGTAAAGCAAATAGTTCTTTTCATGTCGGTATACAACCTCTAGAGATAAGAGAGTTTTTCTTTTGATAGGATAGATTCAACTTTCTCTAAATCCTTAGGAGTGTCCACAGCATACGTATCAATGTCTTGATAGACCATATGCACTTTCATCCCATTTTCAATAAAACGCAGCATGTCTATTGCCTCTATTATCTCAAGAGGGGTACGCTCCATGTCTCTGAATTGCAAAAGTGTATCCCTTCTAAAAGGTATGATGCACACCTGCTTATACGCAGCTACGTCTCCCACATACAATTTCCTGGAAGGTATTGGTTCTCTTGAAAAGTATACTGCCTCGTCCCCTTTAGGGTTTACAACTACCTTGGGTTCATTAGGGTCTTCATGTTCTTCTTTGGTCTTAAGATCCGTATAAAGATTCACGACATTAACTGTGGGATCTTCTTCTATTGGCTTTAATGCGGCGTCTATAGTCTCTGGGATAAGCATTGGCTCGTCCCCTTGTATCATAACTACAATGTCCACCTTTTTTCCGGTCTCTTTCTCGATTGTCTCAAGAGCTTCTGCAGTACAATCGGGACACCTTTCATATCGGCCCTTGGCCACGATCGCCTTTCCTCCTATGCTTTCCACATAGTCCTTTATCTCTTGGTCATACGTAACAACATAGACGTCAGAGAGACGATTGCTCATTTTGGCTCTATGCCAAACATGCCCAATCATTGGCATTCCACATATTTTCTCAAGCGGCTTGCCTGGGAACCGGGTACTTCCCATTCGGGCCGGTATTATTGCAACTATGTTTTTCATACAAAATAAAACGTCTTTTATCCAAAAAGGTTTAAGGTAGAGTAAATATAGAACAAATATTTCGTTTGTCAATTACTAACTGCTTTCTTTAGAGCTTTAAGTCCTGTGATAAGTCCATTCACATCATTCATCGCATTATGTGGTCTATTTTGAAGCTTAAGACCAAAAGCCTCTGGGGTTGATCCACTCTGCCTGACGTTATAGCCGTGCTTATGAAAAATGAGATTAATATTATTAAATTTATCTTCTGTAAATGGACTTGAAATGCTAGCCAATTTGGAATTTTCAATAATTGCTTCCCTATCAAGCATAGTTGGTATTTTTTTTATCTTTCCATAACAGTACAAACTAAGGTCCCCACACCATTCGGCGAATTCCTTTATAAACACAGGAAACTCTTCTGCGCTATCTACTTGTTCCTGTTTAATTCCTGTAAGTTCCTTACAGTACTCGGAAAGTATAGGATTTACCCTCGGCCTAACAAAACAATTAAACGTATCTAATGTCTCAAAATTATCAGTCTCCACTTTTGCAGCTCCCATCTGAATAACTTCCATATGCTCCCCTTCTCCAGACCATCTACGCTGAATGGCTCCTTCCCATGTGGTTATTTCAAGATCAAGGATTACTATTTCTTTCGGTAAATTAAACATTAAAAGATTTTCTTTTTTTGGAGCTTTTCCTGCTTATTTCTACAAGCTGCATTACCTTAACCCCATCATCAATCGTACAACTTGGCTCAGTAGATCCATCAATAATTGCAAGAAACTCCTTTGCTACAGCAAGGAACATATAGTTTCTCTCTTGGGGAAATGCCTTCTCATCCCACTTCTGCTCTGCGTCAATCGCAACCCTCACGCGATTCGGTTCTACACTCCACTCAATTGAGCCTCCATCCCCGACCGCGCGAATATAGCGCTCATGAGGTCTCCTGTAGAGATCAAGGTGGAGACTAACTCTCATGCCATTTGCATAGTCAACTAGAATATCTACATTGTCGTCAGTCTCGATCTCAAGATTACTTATTTTCTCCACGCGAGCAAAAAGAGACTTGGGCATCCCAAACAGCCACACCAGAAGGTCTAGAAAGTGACTCTCATCAAGAAGTGCTCCGCCTCCAAGTTCTTTGCTCGACATGAAAAATTCTTGATATCTCTCCCATGGATGCCAATCAGCCAGATGCGCGCCCATCATAAATTCTACATATCTTATTGTCCCAATTTCTCCAGACTGAAGACGTTTCCGGAACTCAACAAAAGGTGGCCACCAACGATATGTATACCCAAGAAGAAGCTTCCCTTTGTTTCTCTTGAGTGTTTCTTGGAGACGTTGTGCCTCTACAAGCGTCGGGGCAACTGGCTTTTCAAGCAAAACCGGCAGACCTGCCTTAAGCGCAGCCTCAGATTGACTCACATGAAAAGCGGTTGGAGAGCAGATCGCCACACCATCAAACTCCCTAGAATCTTCTAATGCAGATTCTATTGTCTCAAAACTATGCTTGAGAGGAATATCTTTTGAAGCTTCTTCAAGTCTGTCATAACGCGGATCAACCGCAGAAACAGTAGATCCTAGAGAAACAAAATTTTTCATGTGTCGCTTGCCAACAGAACCGGCTCCGACTACCAATATATGTTTTGCCTTCATGCTGAACTTCTACCTAAGCTTACTAGTCATAGCTAAATAATTGTCTTTATCGAAAGAAAGCCCTAAAAAGAGTGGGCCGCTAGCTTTTTTCCACATATTGAGTGCTTCTGTAAATTCTGTCTCATTCGATATAGATTTGCTTTCACAGCCAAGTTGACCGACTACTTTGTGCCACGCCGTGTCCTCAATTTCGAAACCACGTGGATGTAGATCTTTTGAAAGACCAGCCAAAGCGACACTGCCATAACGCCCATCCGACATGAGAACAAAGAGTATCGGGAGACGTTCAGAGACGGCAAGTCGTATTTCAGAAAGGTATGGCCGAATTCCTCCATCCCCCATCACGCATACCACATCATTGTTGGGATTGCTGATAGAGACACCAATTGCAGTGGGGATGCCAGTCCCCATAAAACGCCCCACACTGCTGCCAATAAAATGTTTCGTGCTTCGTGCCTTCCACACAGTTTCTCCGATAACACAAAACAGTCCTGTATCAAGTGTTAGTATCGCATCCTCGCTCATATTCTGCTGAAGTACTCTAAAGACTGTGGCCGGCATTAAGTCTGAATCAAAAAGCTCCTTTTCAAGTTGTAAACGCAATTTTTGTATTTCATCTTTGCCCCACTCTTTTTTTGAAAGCTCTTCAAAAAGAGTTTTAAAAATTGAACCGTTTATATCTCGTACTGCGTAAACCGATTCCACCTCAAAACCACCATGCAAAGCTTGATCTACCTCGCCATCAAAAATTATAAGTGGGGCACCAAACGGTTTTGCAGCTACCACTTCGGTATTGCGAAGACCAATACCAACAATAAGGTCTGCCTGTGCTAAAACGGTGCTTTCCGGGGAAAGCTCCTTGATCTCACCAGTTACTATACCCGCTGACAACGAAGAGTATTCGTCTACTGAGCCTTTAGCTGCTGCGGTTGTTGCAACCGGAATTCCAATCGAAGAAAAATCGAAGCCGGAAAAAGCCCGCTGAGCTATAGAGCCAAGTACAAGTGCCGGGCGTTTTGACTGCCTGATGTGTTCCATCGCAGAAGAAGGAATGCTGACTTCCGACTTTCGCATACCTCTTTCCATGCTCGCGAGAAAAGTATGTTCGGCCTCATCTGGCCCTCCGTAGAGCTCTATATGCCCCGGGCCCGGCACCTCTTTCTCCATGACTGCAACAAGATTGGAGATTGTTTCCTTTTTCCCATCTGATCCTACGAAACCCTTTAAAATAGGCTGAATCATTTCATAATGAGGAGCTCGTTTATGCATCTTGTGCGTTGGAGCCTGCGGATCATATGCCTCACTAATCGTAATAGAAGGGCGATTTTCAAAATAATTCGAAGTTATTCCAGGGACCATATTTACCAATCCCGGGCCCTTAATCGACAAAGCAACTGCACGAGTCTTGCCATCTGAGCAGCACGCACCAGCCATAAGAGCGGCTGCTCCTTCGTGCGAGACAGGATAATAATTCACACCACTCTCGGCGAGCGCAGTAATCAGCTCAAGACTTGTGCCACCCCCTGCCACACCAAAAGCATACTGAACTCCCTTTTCTCTCAGTGCGGAGGCCAATTCCTTAATATGCGGCTTAATGCTCATGATTGCCCCTCATTGAAGTACTTAAGAATGCGCTCTGCAGAAAACTCAACCACTCGATCTACCGACTCAGGACAAAAACCTCCTATATGCGGGGTAATAAGAACTTTTTCGTGTGTTTTTGAATACTGCCACAGTACATTTTTATCAATCTCCGGCTCGCCAGCTAGCACATCAACTCCAACCGCTGCGATATCGCCTCTCTCAAGCGCTTCAACAAGAGCCTCTTCGTCAACTATCTCCCCTCGTGAGGTATTAATAAGTGACGCGCCTTTCTTAATTTTCGCTATTTTATCCGCGCTTAAAAGGTTGCGTGTATCGTCAGAAAGGTGAACGTGAACACTGATAAAATCAGATGTTTTAAGAAGTGTGTCGAGGTCAATTTTTTTAACTTCGGCTGGAAAAGTTTCCGCGAATGGGTCGTGGGCTTGTACGTTCATCTTAAAAGCGTGTCCATACCGAGCCATCCAAGATCCAAGACGACCAATACCGATTATTCCTAGAGTTTTGTTGGCTAGCATGATTCCGGGAAATTCTGTTCGCTCCCATTTTCCATCCTGGACATGATCTAATGCTCCGCGAAATTTTCGCGCACATGCCATAAGGAAAAGCCATGACAGTTCCGCCGCTCCGCTAAAACTATTGAGAATCTCTGTCTCTCCTTTTAGAGTCAGAAGAGGAATCTGCCTCTTTCCAAGGGCGTCTTTATCGATATGATCAGCCCCCGTTGTTGCAGTGACCACAAGTTTTAAACTTTGCGCTTTATTGATGAGATCGGCTGGTATACGGACTTTCATTGATGCGTCAAGAAAGGCGACGCATTTCACAAACTTGGGAAAAAGAGAGTCTTCGGTTGGCTCCACTCGCACAACACTAAATTTCTCGCCAAGCACCTTCTCAGCAAAACGAAAGCTGTCCTCTGGTCCTGTATATACAACAATGTCTTTGTCCTCCATGCTTTTAATTAGACATTTTAAGATCAAGACCTTCGACCATCATATTGAGTGAATTTTTATGTACTGCATCCCAGCACATTGGGCTACTGTTTGTATTGTGACAAGACGCGATAACGTTATCCATTTTTCGAAGAGGCGAATCCACCGGTAGAGGCTCATCCTCAAACACATCGAGTCCCGCCCCAGATACTTGCCCACTCTCCAGTGCTTCAACAAGCTCATCTTCTTTTATAAGTGGACCTCTCGCATTGTTTATAACGTACGGCTTCTTTTTCATCTTGGAGAAAGATTCCTTATTTAAAACATGCTCACTTTCAGGATTTAGATCACAATGCACTGTAATAATGTCGCAGTTTTCATAAATCTCATCTTTTGAAGTGTGTTCAACATCCAAATCATTAAATATTTTGGGATCCATCTCTTTTATATCGTTTACTAGTACCTTCGGACCGAAGGCCTTGAGTTTTCTCGTAACCTCCTTGCCAATGTCACCAAAGCCAATTATTCCGATTACTTTCTCCCTTAACATGTAGCTTTGGGGTTTTTCCCACTCTCCACTTTTTACCACTCGATCATTTCTAACAAGCCCACGTACCTCGTTTAGCATCATTGCAATGGTTGTATCTGATACGGGCTCGGTGAATGCTCCTGGAGTTCTAAATACAGTAATACCTTTTGTTTCCGCATACTCCTTGTCTATTGAATCAATCCCTGTCCCCCACTTAACAATAGCTTTGAGCTTTTCTGCTTTATCAATAACTTTCTTTGTAATTCTATCGTCACCACAAAGAATTCCCTGATATTTATGAATTACCGGGAGTAAATCTTCCTCTTCAAGCCTCTCTTCAACATGAATCCAATCCACATCAAAAGGGTAGTCCTTGAGCATTTCCTTTATCTTTTCCATTTCCCTGTACATGTAGGGAGCAGAAATTAGTATCTTATTTTCCATATATTTAAATACTGAACGTATATTATAACCCTATAACTAACTATATTTCATAAGGAAACGGCGAGGACGTAGTCCTCGCCGTTTGGGCCTTCCGAAACCTGAACTTCACTTGGCGTGCGCCAGGATGACCCTCGTCATTTCAGAGACTGCAGTTTCGCTTCCTTCCGGCTTCGGGAACATCTTCTCTTGCGCCAAAAGCATATCTTTACGGACTTTGGAATCGGGATCAAGTAGTTCCCCAAGAAGCTCGGGGGTGAGACCTTTCCGACGTAGAAAAGCTCCTTGATCACAAGGGGGCCAAGCAAAGGTGCGGATACTTGCATAAAGCTCCATTTCCCAAGGATTGCCACCCGGCCATAAGCCGGGTTTACGCCTACACGCTGTGTGAATGGTCGTAGACGACGACGTGCCAATTACAAGCACGGCATGTGGAAGCATCTCGTCGGTCTTTAATTCATCAGGTAAGATAGAAAAACTGACCGGCGAATTCCTGAATAGGTTTGTGACCTGGTGTTCATATTCACCTGCGGTGCATTCATCTGCTGGGTGTAGCCCCAGAACCGCATGTATACGCGCTGCTGACGGGTCAAGACCATGGATCGCAGTAAGTCCGATCATTAATGGTCCCGCAGTCATTATTGAGAATTTTGATCCTGCGAAAAGAACAAGTTCACGATCAAGACCCACTCCCAGTCGGCCAAAAACTTCTTCTCTAGTAAGCCGAGGAGGCGCAAAATAGATGTCCCATCTCGGATCCCCTGTAACGTAAGAAATTTCAGGCTTAACTACCGACCTATCGTGGTATTTTTCGTCTTCGTTGAGAACACAGGCAAAACTAGCCTTTCTCCCAACTTCCTCAAAACCCTGTCGGCTGATCACTCCAAATGTATCGGGTAAAAGACCCACCGGCACTCCATAACTGATTGCCAGTTCAGCACACGCGATCTCGCTTGCCGCTACCTCACTGGTTGAGGACATCCCAACTAAAAGGGCATTGGATGTTTTTATAGAGTCGATATGCTTACCAGAAACTACGTCGGGTAGATCTTTGCGAACAAGAAGATTGACCACATGACCCAGTCTAGTCAATTCATCTGCCAATACTTCAAAAAGTCCTGAAGGCCCAGGGTCGCCCGCGACCATCATAATAGTCTTTTTCACCGTTCAAACTCCCTCTTCAGATTGCAAAAATTCTGTAAGAAAAGTACCACTTCTTACGCACCATGTCAAGTCTATGTGTTTATTTTATTTTCGAATATTGTGAACTTTGTAAAAATAAGAACCTTCATCTTTAATAAGTTTTTTGGGATCACCCTCTTCCAATATTTCCCCGTCCTTAAGAACAATTAATTTTGTTGCATTTTCTATTGTTGAGAGTCTATGGGCGACAATGAGTGTCGTTATATTCCCACGAAGACCCTCAATTGCTTTTTGAATCTGCTCCTCCGATTCATTATCAAGCGCACTTGTTGCCTCGTCTAGAACTAGCAATTCTGGCTTGCGAGCCAGTACTCTTGCAAGAACAATACGTTGTCTCTGGCCAAAGGATAACCTTACCCCTCTCTCGCCTATATTAGTTTGAAACTTGTTCTCGGTTCCTTCAATAAAATCTAATATGTGTGCTTTTTTTGCCGCCTCTCTTATATCTTCATTAGAAATAGAGTCGTCATAGAATTTTATATTGTTCTCTATCGTGTCATTTATTAGAAACATATCTTGTGATACATAGCCAATATTTCTTCTCCATTCATCAACATCAATTTCTTCAATATTTTTATTATCTACTTCTATTTCCCCTCTATCGGGCACAAACATTCTTAACACAAGATCTACTACGGTTGTTTTCCCGCTTCCAGAAGGACCAATGATTCCAATCATATCTCCCTTCTCTATTTTGAAACTTATGTCTTTTAAAACTGGTCCATTATTTTCATATGAGAAATTAACATTGCTAAACGAAAGAGTATTCCTAAACTCAAATCCTCCACTTTTACCTACCCGAGGTTCAATGTTTTTGCGGAGCTCTTCTTCATACTCAACTACATTCCTAAGGTAGGGGGCAGATTCGTTCATTCTGTGTAAGTTGGTCTGTAGCGTCTGGAAATGTGTAAATATTCTCTGAATAAGGTAAACAATTGCAATAAATGCGCTGAATACAAAACCTTCGGTCTTAAATGAAAATGCAAATATAACGCTAATGAAAATGAGGCTGATAGGTTGTACTAAAACATTATTAATACTTCTTAGAAGAGTAGACCTTATTCGTAGCACTCGAAGTGTCTCAAATAGATTAGTTCCAATTTCTGAGACAGGGTTTTCAGAGCTCGTAGTCTTCACCGTTTTAATACCAACAACATTTTCGTTAACATAGTGCGCCACTTCTTTTGTTGCATTTAAAATACCGTGTGCCGTTCCGCGAGCCGCGCGCAATACTGGTTTAAGAACAAAAAATAAAACCCCGCCGAGCAGAAGTGCAAATATAGTTATTTTTGGAGAAATATTTATCGCAACCAACATATAAACAAGAAGTCCTGAAAACAGTACGAGCATCTGACTAACGCGCTCAAGCATCTCTGAACTTGATTTTACGTTTGTCATCAAGATGGTCTCAAGGTGTCCTAATTTTTGAGAAACAAGGTAGCCCCATTTGGCTTTTAGAGTCTCCCTAAATAACTTGCTTCTAACCTCACTCTCATAGTTTGCGGTTATTTTTACAGTAATGTATGTAATTACAAAAGTAACAACCGCCTTTAAAATAAATAGGAGAATGATAAATACCAACAAGTATCTAAACTTAAATGGTATATGTAAAAATAAAAATACGGAGCGTATCGCTTCAGATATAAAGTCTAAATCCGCAGTAGGACCTGTGCCAATAATAAAAGAAAGAAGTGGAATAACAGCATTAATACCTATACTCTCCAAGAGTCCTCCTACAAAACCAAGAGATGCAAGCAAAAGTATCTGATAACGGTATGCGTCAAAACCCTTCCAGGCTAGTTGAAATATTTCTACATACCTGCTAAATAGTTTATTAACAAAAATCATAAAATTGCATAAAGAGATTATTTTCTGGCCCTAACCAAAAAATATCTTGTAAAATCTCTTCCATATCCGTTATCAAGGCGGTCTAGACCATAACCAATAGGTTCCACTACCCACTTATGGATAAAATCAAAAATCTTCTCTATTGGTTTTGGTATATTAAGGCCTCTCTCGAAAAAGTAAGCATAGGAAACCGCGGTTGCCATAAAACCATTGCTCGCAGCTATATCTATAATGGAAAATCCCTCTTTTTCAAGTAAATACCTAATACCAAATTCTGTGAATCGAAAATAGTCATGTGGAATCTGGTGCTGGCGTCTGACCAAAGGAGCTACTATAAAAATCTCACCTCCTGGTTTTAAGACTCTATGGAGCTCTTTTACAACCTCTCTGGGCTCACTCACATGCTCCATTATTACTTTTGTTGTTAAGACCACATCAAACGTGTTGTCCTCATACGGCATAACGTATCTTTTTTGATCCTCTACATCTTTTTCTGTTTTTCCCTCAGGAATAAATTTGTCATGCCAAAAATCAACACCGTAATAATCTGCGTGATTGAAAAAGTGAGTTCTGTAGATTTCCTCGCGCTTTCCAGAAAAGTCTTGTGAAGCGTAAATATTAAGAACCTTTGAGTCTGGCTTTGCTACCTTATGGGCAATGTAGAGAAATTCGAAAATAGATCGGTAGATTGGATTAATCCGTCTAGCGTTTGGAACGCCGTCATAATATACATCCTTCAGCCTCTCTTTATTAATATTCATATTAGAAGTCGTATCCCTTATCCCTAAGGTCCTCGAGCATAAACTCTGCCTGCTTAAAATCGGGAAGTTCATCAATGTCGCAAGAAAGCTCAATTGGCATAACGTATCCTGCGGTTGAGTCACCCATTAAACTATTTTTCTTCATATAGGTATCTCTTTTCATAGCAAATATTGCGCTATTCCTCTTGTATATCGGCGGAAAATCCTGTCTTCTCGTACCTTCTTTAATTTCAAAATGCTCGCATATTGGTTTGAGCTTTTCCCCATCAAAAACCCGCATTTTAACCGGATGCTTATTTGTATCAACTTCACAAACCGTTATTAAACTATCAAGACCTGTTTCAATAAGTTTATTTATTGATCCGTCTATATCCTCTCTTCTCCTAAAAGGAGAGGTGGGCTGAAAGATAAGTACGTAGTCATAGACAATGCCGTCTATTTTCTCCATCTCTTCTACGGCGTGCTTCATTACAGGTAAATGAGGTGTGTCGTCTTTAGCCAACTCCTTCGGGCGCATAAACGGAACCTCACCGCCATATTTTCGTGCCACCTCTGCAATTTCTTCACTGTCAGTTGATACGATACTTCTAGTTATGAGGTCATTTTCTTTTGCCTGCTCAATTGAATAAGCTATCAAAGGCTTTCCTCCTAGTTCTTTGATGTTTTTACCAGGAATCCCTTTGGATCCTCCCCGAGCAGTTATTACACACAGTACGTTTTTCATAATTTTTAGTGAAAAGATTTCTGAGTATAAAGCTCCGAAGTTGCAAGTATTTTAGCTATATTCTTTGCAGTAGATTTTTTTGAATAAAGTTCATCTTCTTTATATTTCCCCTGTTTAATCTGACCCTTAACTGCACTTAATATCTTTTCTTTCTTATGTACCTCAACATCAATAACATTTCCACCCCTCATTCTTCCTTTCTGTCTTGACCCAACATTTACAACGGGCACACCTAAATACGAACTCTCCTTAATACCGGACGATGAATTCCCCAAAAGGCAGGCGCAATTTTTAAGTAATGCATAAAACTTATCTTCGGCAACATATCTTAGAAAGCGAACATGCTCTGGCTTTACTTGCTCATGATACCTTCGCATTACTCCAGAAACTTCGTCTGTACCGGCGTCTGTATTTGGCCAAAACCAAAGCGTTTGCACTTTTAGGTTATTAATCGCCTCTGAAAGAGCTTCTGTTTGCTCTTTGTTTTTCCCATATTCAGTTGAAACAGGATGATACAAGACAAGAATATAAGGTTTTTTAATATCAATATCCCCACCAACGCCAAAATTAAGTAGTTCTTTGTTTGATATTGAAAACTTCTCTGCAGATTCTTTAACATACTCAACATCTGGAGAACCAACATTAAATATATATGAAGGATTCTCCCCCATCCTTTTGACCCTTTCGCTAGACTCATCGTTAGTAGTGAAATGTATGTGAGAAAGCTTTGTAATGGCGTGTCTTATACTTTCATCAACAGTACCACTCACATCACCTCCTTCAATGTGAGCTATAGGGATATTTAAATGAACAGCAGCTATGGCCGCGGAAAGCACTTCATACCTATCGCCTCTAAGTAAAATTACATCAGGCTCAATTTTTTCAAATACAGTGGCAAATTCAAGAACGCCGAGGCCCGCTGTTTTTGCAGACGCTATAAGATTACCTCCCTCAACAAGTATTGTTACTCTCTCATCTATATCAAGTCCATCTTTCTTAAGCTTCTCTTCAACTCCTTCAATACTGCTATGGCGAGACGAAAGAGCAGACCCACCAACAACTATTTTAAGCTCTATGTCTTTTCTTTTTTTAAGCTCAAAAAGAATTAGTTTATTCCGTGTGTAATGAATATCAGATGTTATTACAAAACAAACTCTACGTCTTTTTTTTGGTTTTGATTTTTTCATATAATTAGGAAGCTACTTTCTCAGTAAATGGGTCATATTTTTTAAGGCAAACTAGGGTCTTTTTTCCAACTATATTTTTAAGACAATTTGCAGGAAGTCCCCCAGCAAGCACCACTGGACGCATGGCATAAACCATATCCTCTGTAACAACAGTCCCTTTATCAATGTCACACCCAGCCATCAGAGCCTTATTGAAGTAGGGTCTGTGTATATTTTTAACTCCTTCAAACTCTTTTTCCTTTCTGCCGTAATAAGGAGAAACATCTACTTTCTTAAAATCTTCATTTCGTATAGCTTCCACCATTTCCTTCATCTCGAGAGGTAAAATTGATGCTTTGTGATCAGAGCCCCACAGATTCCTGTCGAAACTAAAGTGCTTTTCAACCACACGAGCCCCCATTTTTATTGCAGCTAGATCAACTTCAAACCCATCAACCGAGTGGTCAGAGAAGCCAATAATGAGATCGGGGTACTTTTCCCGCAAATACTCGATAGTGGAGAGGTTAAACATCTCAGGGGGACACGGATATTGGCTTATGCAATACAAAATTATAAGAGGAATACGGCCGTCAATGTAAGTAACGATCTCATCAAGCTCATCAAGGCTTACCATGCCTGTAGAAATAATCACTGGTTTTTTCGAATCAATAATGTGGTCTAACAAAACGTAATCCTGTACATCACCAGAACCAACTTTCCACAGATTTATATCTCCAACCTTCTCAAGTTTCTTTGCGGCTAATCTGCTCATTGGAGTTGAGAAAAACATTACGTTTTTCTCATCACAATACTTCTTGATTGGCCTCCAAAAATCATCAAGAGGGGTTGCGTTCATATTCCTTGTAACCCATGAATATCTATCAGAACTATTAAAATGAGGAGAAGTGAAATCTATTTCCAAGACCTCATCTTCCACCTCATGAGTCTGGAACTTAACCGCATCAACACCAGCGCTTACTGCCGCATCAACCAAAGCTTTTGCGTTTTTAAGGTACTCTTCTACCGATTTATCCTCTTTGCTCTGTATGAAATTTTTTCCAATCTCAGCAATAACAAATACACGATCGCCCCCCAATGTCTTAGTAGAGTTAGGAATCGATACAGTCAAATGGTGTGGGTTTTTCATACAAATAGTCCTTTAAATATCAATTACACTAAGCCTCTTAAGAATGCTAATAATCCATCCTCTCAATACCTGAAACAATCTCCAGGGCAAAATAGTTCGAGCAACACTTTTAAGAAACCTGAGTATCCTATACTTCCGCACTTGCTTATTTAAAGAGGAACGCACCTCTCTCTCGCTGTAAAGTTTACTTAAGTTCGAAGTGTCTATCTCCCGCCTTGAGTCTTCCTTAAAGACCGCAGATACACGCAACTCGTCTTTTGTAGAGGTCAGTGAAATTATTTTGAGTCCGTGCTTTTTGAGGAGCTTGTTTAGAGTAAGAGGTGTGAAATAGTAACAATGCTCAAAATGGAAAAAACGATCAAGCGGCTCATTTGGTCTTGGGGTGTTTGGAACTGCGACAAAAAGCACTCCGTCTGATTTGAGGATGCTCTTTGCATCGTCTAGCACTTTACCAGGATCCACAAAATGTTCGAGCACGTGAATCATTGATACTAAATCAAATCTATTGCCGGAATTTCTTTCTACATAGTCGGACAAGGTCTCTCTAGCAACCTTAAGTCCGTAATAGTCTCTTGCAACCCTTGCCTGCATAGCTCCAGGCTCAATCCCCTCTACATTAAAGCCTTTTGAGTCCTTAAGAAGTTTTAGAAAAGTGCCCCATCCACAACCTATATCAAATACACTAATACCTTCTCTCAAGAATTCGCCCAATTCCTCAATGTACGATTTTTTTCCCTTAAGACCCTTCTGTTCTCTTATCCTTACTGCCTGCTCATATGTATTTATATCGTGACGATGCTTTTGATACTCATCTTTATAGAATTTCTCATACTCTTCCTCTGTAGGTCTTGGGTAAAGTGAAATCAGTGTGCAATTGTCACACATGACAAACTCGACTCCTTCTCCACTATATAGAGGGGAGTTTTTATATGAGCTACATATTGTGCATGTGTTTGAGCTGGATTTTTTCATTAGTCTCCTTTGAAAGAAAATCTTATGTTGGCTTTTGCGTCCTGAAATCTCTCTGCGCGCCTCCTAAATTCATCTGAACGAGGCTTTGTTATTTCAATATAGTTTGGAAGCACATCAAAGGGGCTGCTGAACACCTCTCTGACTAGCCGAAAATGTATTGTCTCACAAAGATTATCTTTTTCGACAGAAGTCAACGGCCTTTCTTCCTCATATCCATCAATGAATGACTGCGCTTTCTCCATATTCATCTCGTCGCCATCAAAGCACTCCCATATGATTGTGGTCGCTATATCATTTATCAGAACACCATAATAAGAAAGATCAAAATCAATAATCCCAGCAATTTCTTTGTCGTTTAGAATCACATTCTCGTGTTTAATATCGTGATGTGTAACTCCTTTAGGTAGATCATTAGACAAAGAAAGACCGGTTAGATTCTTCTCTACAAAAGACAGAAGGCTCTCATACTCTGGAAAACTTGCTTCAGCAAAACGACTCCTTCCTTCCCTAACAAGTTTTTTAGTCTCATCTATATCGAAAGTGTGACTCTTTGAGCGGTCAGGAAAATCTTTAAGTAAAGAGTGTTTCTTGCCCATATATTTTCCCACCTTCTTTATCATGAATCCATCCCAGTCTTTATTAACACCACCGTCAATATAGACATAAAGTAAGCTCGGCTTTTTCTTGTACACTCCGATATTTAATTTGTCTTTTCTACTTATAACTTTTGGGGACGGAAAATCGTGCCTCCTAAGCTCTTCGAGTACATTAACTTCAAACTGCACCTGATCCTCACTCTTAAAATTGTAAATTTTAAATAGGTATTTACCGTCCGAGGTTTCGACTAAATAGTTGGTGTTGGTTACCCCTTCATTGATGTAGGAAACCTTATCCGGTTGCACCAAATAATTTGAAGCTAAGTAAGCCTTTATAGAATCCTCTTCATTCATAATTAGTTGTAACTCGCCTCGACGGCTTGCTTTATGAATTCGTCCCTGCAATTAACTGTGTAGTATGTCTTGTCTCTCCAGACTGACCCTATCTTGTCGACAAGAACAAAGCGCGGCTCTCCACTGTAGTACTTTTTATTGTACTTAAGAGAATTTAATATATCCTCTGGGCTAATAACTTTAGGCACCTGATGGGGTAGATTGTATTTCTCAAGAAGCTCAATGTGTGCATCAACCACACCACGATCGCATATTCCCAAAATGTAAGAGAGCTCCGCTGACACTCTCATACCTATGGCCACAGACTCGCCGTGTCCATACGCATACCCAGAAAGGTGTTCAACGGCGTGGCCAAACTCATGCCCATATTGGTTGACCAGAGCTATTTTATCTTCATGAAGGTCCTCCTCTATGGTCCTTACCTTATCCTCAATCGCTAGCTTAAGCACACTTTCAAGAAAATCGAGGTCTTTCATGTCACCCTTATAGCCTTTGAGTAAATTGTATAGCTTCTTGTCGTAGGCAAATCCTTGTTTTATACACTCAGCAAGCCCGTCGCTTACCCACCTCTCATCAAGCTTAAGTATTGTGGCTGGATCAACAATTATTTTAAGGGGAGCATACCAAGAACCTATAAGATTTTTTCCATCGCCTCCGTTTACTCCCTGCTTAAGAGCGATTGCGGCATCAGCCTGCGAGAGGATGGTTGTTGGTATGCTTATAAAGCCAATACCCCTATAGAGTGTCGAAGCAAGAAAGCCCCCCATGTCTTTTACAGAACCTCCTCCTATTGAAATTATTGTTGATTTCTTATCAATTCCCTTGTTCAGAATTTCCTCTGATAGTTTGACGTAGCTATTTATACTTTTTGCATTTTCACCTGCTTTTACTGTGTGCTTATAAACCTTATACCCAAGAGAAAGTAGTTTATCCAAGATTGGCTTTCCCAAAAACGAATCTATGCTTTCGTCTACTATTATATGGTGAGGAGAATTGTATGACTCTGAGGGTATAACCTCATATTCATCAAGACGCTCTAGTATATTTCTTTTAACAGTGATGTCTGTAACGGTCTCCTTTTTGTTATGAAGTAGCACAGTCTTGGGTAAATTCTTAAGGCTAGTGCGCTCTTTTTTGCTTTCACCTGACTCTGCGCTGTTTTCTTCCCCTAAATATAGCTCTGCGCGAATAAAAGTTTTTGGAATATTTACATCAAACCAGGCATCCCCAGAATACTCGACAGAACGTATCTTCTCCTTCTGACTGTAAACAACAAAAAACTGGGGGACAGAGCTGATGGTTTTATCTTTCTTAGCTAGCGCACATATACTCTTGTGCGCCTTTGGTGAGAAATAATAAATCCCAAGATCAAGTGCGTTATACGAAGGTAGTCGTGAACTTATCTCCCTTATAACACCGTCCCTGGCTAAAACTTTCGTATTTGCACCAGATTCTTTATTTTGTCTGCTATCAAAACAGACTAGAGCGCCTGTGTCAGCGCTACCAGCTACCCCGCAGTCCACAAACATCTTGTATGGATTATGAGAAAGAATAAGGTCTGATACCGTTACATAAAAAGGTTTGTCTATTTTCCCTTCAAGAGAAAGCATGGAGTCAAGCATTCCTCGTCTTCCAGAAGTTTGTTCTATAAATTCTATATTTAAGGGATAGTCTATCAACTCCCTCTTTTGTACAAAATCCCCCTTTCGTATAACAATAAAGACATTCTTGATTCCCGCCTTTTTGAGATTATCAAGAGTGTGAACAATGAGAGATTTGCCACCAATTTTTAATAGAGGTTTTGGTGTCTCAAATACGTCAAGCCTTTTCCCTTTTCCGGCAGCTAGAACCACCGCAGTATCAACTTTTTGTGTCATCGTCTAATATGATTATTTGCTCATACAGATGGTAACAAACTACACCACAAAATAGCGATTGACACTCTTCTGATTTCGTTTTATAAATTTCTCTGCTTCTTGCCGCTCTTTTGGAGTATCAACCTCAACTGCATCAAAGTCTCCTATATCCCCCACATGAACCTCTCCAGTCCTCTCAGCTACTGTTGTGAGCGCTTTCCACATCTTTGCGCCACTCTCCCCAGCATCCTCAAGTATCTTTTCTGTCTGCTCACGTAAAAGTGGCAAAGACTTCTTCTCGCAATAAAACATCCCAATATAGCCATAGCTAAATTCTGGGAGGTCTTTCTCCATATCTGTAACTTTTAAATCTCCATCAACACTCACCTTGACCATGTCCTCCGGTATTGCTCTTTTGTCAGATGTACAAATTGCTTTAATTCCCTTTCCTTTAAGTTGCGCCTTAACTTTCTCTGCAATATCCCATGTGTATATAAAATCCACATCAATCTGCAGAAATGATCCGGAGACATGAGGTAACGCTGTTTGAAGACTACTAAGTGACTCTTTCTTATACTCTTTGTTCTCTACTATCCGGATTCCTTTACCTAATGACTCCACACACTCTCTAATCTGTTCAAAATGCACTCCTCCAACAACCACAATATCCTCAATACCAACCGCATTTAAAAAGGCAATTGCGTAGTCAACAAGCGTCCTTTCCCCAACCCTAATAAGCGCTTTGGGTGCCTCTTTAGTTAAATGATCTAGTCTAGTGCCGGATCCCGCTGCCAATATTATTCCTTGCATATAATTAAGCTATATCATTATTTTTGAATATTGAAAAAGATAGGGCGGCACGGATGCATCCGTGCCGCCCCTGAATAGCTCATGCTGCAACATGGTTCTGTACAAGAGGGTTGAAACTCTTGCCATGCAGGTACGCTGACTCACGTGCGCAATCCACAAGAACCGCTACCTGACGAGCCTGTTCGGCAGTCCCCGAAGAGATCTCTCCTCCTTCCCGAACACTTCTGAGGAAGGCCAGAATCTCCAGAACGTATGATTCCGCATACCGATCCTGAAACCCTTTATGAAGGGCTGCGGACTGCATACGACAAACTCCAACCAGCCAACTTGTTCCGTTGTCCGAGGAATTCGTGACCCACACCTCGTAGTTTGAGTCACAGATGCGAATCTCCTGCCGATACCCGGTTGGAGACCCCCAATGATTCCTGATAGTACAGGTCTCACCGTCTTCAAAACCCAGAAGCGCCACCGCCGCATCAATCTGATACAGCTCCGCCCTTTTGAGATCCTGATTCTTGCAGGATTCCCGGACAGAGATGCAGTCCACTCCGTCACCAAGAAACCACAATGCGGTATCAAAATCATGCACCATGGTCTCACTGATCAGAGCGCGATCCTGAGTGAGGTTTTCGAGCGATGGCGGCGCCGGGTCAAGACTCACAATCTCGAGATGCCGAACAGCTCCACGAACCTTTTCGTGTAGTTCGAGGAAATGCGGATCAAACCGACGATTGAAGCCGACCTGGAGCTTTGCATCGTGTGCATCAAGCGCAATGAGCGCACGATCGATCTCTGGAATTGCCACCCCAAAGGGCTTCTCGCAGAAAATGTACGGGACTCCGGCTTTTGCCGCCTCCTCGATGATATCGCAGTGGGTCTCAGCTGTGGAGCAGACCACCAGAGCGTCTAGCCCGGCGTCCTCAAGGTCGCCTATACTCCACTTGTCCAGATCCGAGATTCCATGTTGCCGTGCAAAAGCGACCAGGCGCATGGTTCTGTCTGCTTCGGGACTACCGTGAGCGACGGCAATCATTGTTACATCCTCTATCCCGGACATGACTTCGGCACGGATTTTCGCCATCTTTCCTGTCCCGACAATTCCTACTCTTAGTTGCCTCTTCATAGCCATTTCCCTTCGTAACTGGCGCTCGCATGCGCAGGTTTCGGTTAAGATTCTCAGCAATTTTTACCATTAAAAATATAGTAGGTCAAGAACCCCATCAAAAGCTCAACTAATTTTTGTACAAATTTACCCTGGAGGATTCTTTGAAAGCTCGTAGGTTTTTTTACCAAACAGAAGTATCCAAAAGATTAAGTTCCCTACACCAAAGAACCACAAAAGTAGATCAACACGATTTACTATTGTGACAAGAAAGAGAACGAGAAGAATCCCGTTTTGAGTGAACAAATTCTGTTTAGTCCAATAGACAAGCCTCTTGTAAGCCGGCAGATCCTCGTATTCCTGCTTTAGCTTCTCTATTTCCTCCTCCTTTATTTTTACACTTTGAGTCAAATACCAAGTCCTTATCTCAAGGAGCCTGAATAAAAGTTTGCTGATACCTGCGACGGCACCAAGGATTATATGAACCACATCACCACTTCCTAAATACACTGCAATACCAACCAAAAAGAAAGATACTCCGTACTGTATGTCGTGACTCACTGGCTCAGCGTAGAGGTTTCCAACTGCGCTACTGCTTTCTCGGAAACGAGCCACTTCACCATCACAGCCATCAAAAACAATCGACATAAATACAAGAAATACAGCTATAGCGTTATAAATTGGCTCGTTAAAAAATAAAAAACCGATACCCACAAAGTATGTGGACATCCCTATTACCGTAATCTGATTAGGGGTAAGTGGCGTATATAGAAACAACTTCGTGAAGTATATGGAAAAGATTCTTGTGAAAAGCCCTACCTTGCTTTCTCTTGCAGGATTTGGAGCAGTACTCTGGCAAATCTTTCTAAGCTTTTTTATTGAATAACCTCTAGCGGTTTTTAATTTCATGGTTCCCTATTCTACACAAACTCTAATGCTCTGCAATTAATAAAATTTATTCCTCTTCCCGGGAAAATGCCGGTGGAACATCATCCTTAAATACCTCCACCAAGCGACAACTTTATTTCTGAAACTCCTTAGTTCCTTTTTCGCGAGAAGTCTCACCTCATCTGCAAGCCTCCTAGAAGCTTTACCAACAGAATCATTCGATACACCAACAAAAACTGTGCCGTGAGCCGAGTTTCCATCCCACTGATGTCCATTTAGTGTCGGCTGAAGTAGTGATTCATTAAAATCAATCCCAATAACACCTGCGATCCTTCTCATCGTCTCCTCAGGCTGACCTGCTAAATCTTCGTAGTTAACAATGTGAAAATTTTTAAATTCTTTCTTAAGCTTCCTGGAGAAAAGCTCTGATAAAAGCCAGTCGGGGGCAAAGTGTCTCGGTGTCCACTTCCCTGAGCGATTTATGGTCTTACTTAAGTGAATACTTCCAAAATTATCATATGGGTCTCTTCTGAGATGGATCCATATAACATTATCCGGATTAAACCACTCCTTGTAGCGGTGAAATAGGTAGTAGTCGCTTGGTCTTTTGATAACCCAAGCTTTTTTTACTCCTTTTGGAAAACGATCTGACTTCCTAAGAGTCTCGTAGAAAGCTTCAATATATGCAAGAAACACTTCTTTATGCGTCTTGGCTTTTCCCACTAATTCTTCTAGTCGTTTCTTGAAAAACTTTAGATCAAGATCAGAATAGTCGCGCTTCCTCTCTGCTGCCGCGCCGCCGCTCTGACCAAGGGTGAATTGATCGGGAAGCTTCATTACTTCCTCCTTGCCCTCTTCAAGCGAGCAGTACCCTTGTATAAAAACCCTTTTGAAGTACTTAAATTCCTCCGGATAGACCACTAATTCTGGATGATAATCGAGAAGTGATTGTAATAGGGTGGTCCCAGACTTTGAAAAACCCGTTATAACAACCATCCTGTCTTTAAATGTGTCGAAATCGCTCATACTAGTTTTTTAGCATATTCAATGTCGCATTAGCTATCCTCTCTGCTGCCCTCCCGTCATTTGCGCAAGCAAAATGCTTAATAAGTTTCTTCATCTCTTCATCTTTTCTCTTTCCTTCCACAACTACCTCTTTTAATGCATTCAGGTACTCTTCCTCACTCTTTACTACCCAAGTAGCGCCAAAGCTTGTAATCTCATCTACATAATCAGACTTATAGAGTCTCTTAACAGACATGTCTTTCTTTATATCTGGAAAATCAAAGTTTATGTTTATAACCGGCGTACCACACATCGTCGCATCAATGGTGAGAGTAGACGCAACATTCACACAGACATCGGCGTGTGAAAGTGAATTAAAGAGATGAGACAGGTATTCCTCTGAAATATCCCAGTTATCCTTAAACCGCGAGTCCTGCTTTTCCTGCTTATCAACTACAAAGTCAGGGTACTTGTTGAGCTGTTTAAACTGCTCACCATCTCCAAGATATGCAATATGCGGACGGATTAACACCTGAGCTTTACCAAGATATTCCTCGTCAATATATTTCTTTATTAAATCAGCGTAGCGTGATTCATAACACAAATTACTTCCAGTTGAACCGTACAATATCAGTCTCTTCTTTGGATCAAGGCCATTTTTCTTGAAAAACTCCTCCCGCTCCATAATCTTCTCCTTGTGCGCATAGTAATCAAACTGAGGAGCACCAGTAACAGAAACTTCGCTGTCCTTATATCCCTGATACCTAAGCGCTTGTTCCTTTGAAAACGAACTCCAGACTAAAAGACGGTCTGTTTTTGTATTAAAGAGAAACTTTGAAAGTGTATCCCAACTCTTTGGCATAGCAATTGTCTTTACTCCGTGACGTTTCGCTCCCTTCAGAACTCCGACATCACTAACGCCGTTTGGGGTAGTGCTAAATACAAGATCCGGCTTATATTTTTCAAATAGGTAATCATTTTCTCTCTGTGGTTGTAGATGAAAATCAAAGAAACGAATGAGGTTCTTGAAACCTGGTAAAAGTCTTAGCGGCGCAAAGAAAAGCATCCTTGGTAAGTACCATAGTTTTGAAGGCGGAGAATCGGCCGCAGTAATACGGTGGATATACCTTGTATGAATTGTCTTGTTAAAGATTGCACCCTTCAGAAGCTCAAGCATGATTCTTGAGAGTGTCGTTTGGGGAGAATCATGTAGAGGTTCAATGTAGAGATTTTCATGTTGGAAGGGAGTAAAAACCTCTTTTCTTTCGCTGAATGGACTTAGGACTATAAGTTTAACACCGGTGTTAAGAAGTTTCTTCGCCACTCCAGAAAAAAAGAAATTCATTACAAGAGAGCCTCTAGTTATTATAATAAATACAGTTTTCATAATTAACTGTTTAAAATTCTTTCCGCACGCTTTAACCACGCGCACTCTTTAACATCAAATAAAGCATTTTGGGATCGGTTTTTAGACAAATCCATTTTCTCGAAAACCGCCTTTATTCCGGATGATAAAGCTTCCTTATTATCTGGTTCAATCAATGTCGCATTATCTTCATTTAAAACTTCTCTAATTGAGGATAAGTTTGATGCAACTATCGGAACTCCTGAAGCCATATACTCAAAGAGTTTTAAAGGAGAAGTATAATACCTTGAGATTTCACTCTTTCCGGAGTTTGGAAGAATCAAAACATCTGCAGATTTAAGCCAGAGAGGTATCTCTTTTGGCTCCCTGTGGCCGATAGTCTTTATATTGGCTACTTCTGTATATTTTTCTCTAAATGCTTTTATATCTTTATCCGTACCTCCTACAAAATAGACCGTGTAGTCATGAAGCCCTTTGGCGGCTTCAGCAAGAATGTCTACACCCTTCCAGTCATATAAATGACCCGCGTAAAGGACTATTTTCTCATCGTCCTTTAACGATAGTCGCTCTCTGCATTCATTTTTTTCAGGCAGGGAATTGAAAATTTCTAAATCTACACCATCACGAGCTACAAGTATTTTTTTCTCTGGCACACCTTTTTTTACAAAAAAATCCTTTAGTCCATCTGATATTACTACTAAAATTTTTGAACGCTTTATAATAAATCTGGAAAATAGATTATAGCGAGGCATATGAGCCTCCCATATAACATCTCTCCTTAAGATACTTACAAAAGAAAGCGGTATTTCATCTCTTCCGTAATATATATCGACCTTCTTAAATAAGGCGTAAAAAAATACACTAATAGAAAAAGAGAGTGCTTGAATAAGAAAGCCAACTCTGCCAAATTTCACCAAATCTATGGAAAATATCCTTGAAATCCCAAAGATTTTGTCTATTGAGTAATAACTAAATGGATCCTTTTTTATGTGGTTAAATCTAAGGGGAACAAGGAGTCCCACATAATGGCCGAGTTGTGAAAATGCCTCACACATTTTCATAATTTGTACTCCGTGCGCACGCTCTGTTGGTATGCGTGCATTTGCTATGTAGAGAATTTTCATATTCTCGTATTGTAGATTACTTCTTTAGCTCCTCTTTTATGTAATCAAGTGAACGTAATAGTTTCTCTATTTTGGGAACCGTTAAACGCTCTGTAGTCTCTGAGGTATAGTCGTTATCTACCTTATTCACCGCACCTTTTTTATAAAACTGACTATAGCCGAATGCCGCAGACTCCTGAATTCGGTAATAATCTCCAAGATCTTCAGAGGTCGCGAGCTCAAAAGCTGTTGCTAGTGTCTCATGAATCTTCTCCCCAGCACGAGTACCAATGACTTTTACTTTATTTTTCGCACCAAATATATTTACGAGAGCTTGAGCTAAATCTGACATCGTTGCCGCAGGGGCTTTCTTTATGAAAAGGTTGCCTGGCTTTCCTTTTTTTATCGCAAGCTCAACCAGATCAAGTGAATCATCAAGAGATATTAAAAACCTTGTCATATTTGGGTCGGTTACTGTTACCGACTTCCCTTTTTTTATCTGATCTACAAAAAGAGGTATTACCGAACCGCGAGATGCCATCACATTTCCATAACGCACTGCACAAAATGTGGTATTTTTCGCATCCCTTGCTCGGGAAGCAATCAGTTTTTCAGCAAGTGCTTTAGTCATACCCATAGCGTTAATCGGGTACGCTGCCTTGTCAGTGCTTAATACTACTACTTTTTTGACACCACTCTCTTCTGCGGCAGTTAAAACATTATCTGTTCCAAGCACATTAGTGCGAACAAGCTCCATTGGGAAATACTCTCCTGTTGGAACATGTTTTAGTGCTGCTGCATGAAATATGTAGTCAACTCCTTTTGCAGCTGCCTTGACCGCGTCTCGATCTCGAACATCTCCTACAATAAAACGAACTCGAGGATCGCTAAACTGATGCCTCATCTCATGCTGTTTCAATTCATCACGACTGAATATAGTTATATCTGAAATTGACTTGTCTTTAAAAAAACGACGAAGAACCGCATTGCCAAATGATCCAGTTCCTCCTGTTATTAGTAATTTTTTCATTTTTCCTACTTTACAGATTCAACTATGTAATCTGCAAAACGTTTCGAAAGGCGCTCCCAAGACATATTTTTCGCTGTATTGTAAGCATTCTCACCAAGGCTCACTCTAGTCTTTTTATCCTTTAGACGCAACAACGTCTCTAAAAATTCAGACTCACTTTCTGGAATATAGAGCATTCCATTAACGCCATGCTCGATGGCCTGGTCTGCATCCCCCATCCTACTTACTACAATTGCTTTTCCCATAGCAAGGTATTCAGTTAGTTTCGAAGGATACGAGATCTTGGTAACCCTGGTAAGAGGTCTTGGAATAACTAATATATCGCAATCAATCATAAAACCGGGAACCTCGGCGTGAGGAACTGCATCAAAAAGCTCTATCCCTTCACTCTCTTCTATCTTGTTTCTCTCACTAGTCAGAATGGCTAGACGAAAATCTTTATCTTTTTCTAAAAGTTTTTTGTAAGAGTTGACCAAAAACGGAAGCCCTTGCCACTTCATAGCGTCCCCAATGTAGCCAATTACTATTTTGTCATCTCGTTTAAGTAATCCGCTACTTTTTGCATCCGGATTAAAGAGCGAAATATCTACTCCGCCACAAAGACTTACCACTTTTCTGTTGTACTTCTTAATAATATCGGTAATTGACTTACTGCACGTAACCGCAAAATCGAGAAAAAAGAAAAATATTGCATTCCATACCTTCATCCGAATATATGCAAACCAGCTGATACTGTTATACTCTCGAGCTTCTTCTTCTATAAAACCGTGCATTTCAAGAAAAATTCTGGAGCCCGTAAAGAACTTTATTGGAAGTAAATAATAAGACGCAGAAATAGTGTGCCCTATAGTGACATCCACTTTATTTTTTCTTACGTAAGATAGGAGCTGTTTTAAATCATCTAAATGGTTGTTGGTAAGTCTCATATGATTATCAAAACAACCCTCATCCTCGCTCCAAGAAGCAACAGTAAGATCAATTCTTTCATCATCCTCTACCCGAGAAAGCAGTGAACGTACTCGTATTGGTGTTCCTCGATTTGCCAATATGTCACCTCTGTATATTGCAAGAACCTTTATTTTTTTCATATTAAATCCATATCCTACTATTAAATCCTCAAATCGCTAACCGGAAACATCAAATCGTCTCGCCCAAACCTGAAATACCATAAGAGCCCATAGAATACTTAAGTTATATCTTTTTCTAGCGCGGTGATCTTCGAGCATGGACTGAACTCCTTCCCACTTAAAGATATTTTCTGTCTCTTTGTAATACCCCGAAGAAAGTACTTCTTTTGCAAACTCGTACACGTCTTCATTACGAAGCCACTTTGCACTCGGAGAGAACCAGCCCCTCTTAGGCTCTTTAAATAGATATTCCGGGAGACTACTCCGATAAGCCTCTTTAAGAAGTATTTTGGTATCAAAAGAACTTACCTTCAGATGTTCTGGTACTGACTGAGAAAACTGAATAACTTCTGGGTCAAGAAACGGCACTCTCATCTCAATACCACTTGCCATGGACATCTTGTCTGAGAGAATAAGCGACTCATCCACGAGCCACGACTTTCTGTCTGCAAAAAGAAAATTGTGGGTAAACGAATCGTCTTGACTCGCTTTGAAGTATCTTTCCTCAAAATAATTTGCCGTGGTGGTATTTATATATTCATCTTTTAGCACTTCCTTAAGAACTGGGTTCTTCTGAAACATAAAGAGTCCGTATCTAGAAACTCCAGGAGGGGTATTTAGTTTACGAAGGCGTTCATTTACTGAGAGCAGGCTCCGTATAATTCCGGGTGTATATTTCTGCCACAAATCGGCCGCGTGACTTAGGCGATACCTATCATAGCCACCAAACAACTCATCCCCTCCGTCGCCCGCCAGCACCACATCAACATTTTCTTTTGCAAAACGAGCTATCTTTAACCGCGCAAGTGCTGTTGGGTTTGCTATCGGCTCATCAGAGTGCCATACGCTCTCTCCAAAAAGCTCAACTACATCGCTCGGTGAGAGAAGTATTTCGTGATGCTTTGTGCCATAATGCTTCGCGGTTCTTTTGGCTAGAAAGAAATCAGCATTAAATTTATCTGCTTGCTCTTCCTTTGAAAGCTCAAAACCAACGGAGAAAGTATCAATATCTACGTGCTTTTCTGACATTGAGTGAAGTATGATACTCGAATCAAGCCCGCCAGAGAGATAGACGCCAAGAGGTTTGTCTGAGACTAGCTGCCGCTTTACTGATTCTGTAATCACCGCTTTTGTCTTCTCTAGGAGTTCATCTTTGTTTTTAATACTGGAATTCTCTGATTCATCCCAGTATTTCATAAACTCCAACTTTCCTTCTTTAAAAATAGCGTAGTGCGCCGGTGGAAATTTAAGAACGTTCTTAAATAGTGTGTGAGGAGCGGGTACGTAAAGGAGTCTGAAATAATGACCAAGCGCTTCATAGTCAATGTTTCTTGGAATGTTGTGCTCTAAGATTCCCTTTATCTCAGAAGAAAAAATAAGCCTTTCACCGTCAAGATAGTAATAGAGAGGTTTTATTCCGGCATGGTCACGTGCCAGAAATAGTGTTTCTTTTCTTTTGTCCCAAAGAGCTAAAGAAAATATTCCGTTAAACCTCTTAACGCACTCTGTGCCCCATTTCTCCCAAGCGGCAATTATTACCTCGGTGTCGCTCTCGGTCTTGAATGAGTAACTGCTATCAAGTTCTTCCTTAAGTTCTCTAAAATTGTAAATTTCGCCGTTTAAAATTACGACTACATTACCGTCTTTACTTTTCATTGGCTGATGGGCGGAAGGCGAAGGGTCAATAATTGAAAGACGATTGTGCCCAAAAGTTACCTTTCCGTCTAGAAAAACACCGGAGTCATCCGGCCCGCGGTGAGCGGTTTTTTTATTCATCTTTTTTATGAGTTCCTCATCCGGAAACGTAAAACCGTTTATGGCACACATATTAAGAAATTGTATGCGAGAATTTGTACACTACACGCCCATTTCGAAAGATGGGTTTTTTGCTCTTTGGTAGAGATATACTTCTCTCATTAAATAAATTTTGAAGTACCCTTTCAGTCATATCCCTCCCCCAAGGCGCTACTATAAGAAGCTCTTGAGCATCCACTCTTTTCACCTTATAGAACACATCTTTATCATTACAGGTTATCGTTAAGATCAAGTTCTTAGTAATGTCTTTAAATTTCTCCACAAACATTCTCAATCTCTGATCAACATTAGGGAATAAATCGTTTGCAATAACGAAATCATAATTCCGATCAGTATCAAATTCATACCAGTCACTATTTATCCAGAAGCCGCCATTTTCTGATGAAATCTCCCCTATTTTTTTATGGTCATCATGAGCCATGATATCTAAGAGAGTATAGTCATGGCGCTCTATAAGCTCTCTACTTAAGCCACAAAAACCACCACCTACATCTAGGACCTTTCTGCCACTGCTTTTTAAAAGCTCGCCATAAACATCAGCATAGATAAGCCGTTTCTCTTCCATGTTAAGCAGCCATTCGTGGGATACAAACTCCTTGTCCCCTTGATATTTAGAAAGCCCCTCTAAGATAAAGTCATTCTTCAAATACTCACTAAGAGCGTCTTCGTCATAGATCTTCACCATATTCAATAAATTTTGCATATGTATCTGGCTCATCTGGATCATGTTGGTGTGATCCGTACGAAACCACTACAGCTTCTACATCTCCTTTATTAATGAGTGCGTGGGAGGTATACGGACCACAATAAAAAACAGCTGGTTTTTCAGAGCTAAGTAGTATCTTTTTTTTATTCCCCTCCTTGTCTTCCACAAGAACTATCGCCTCTCCGCTCACACAGGTAAACCATTCTCTCTTGTATGTATGATAATGATCCCCGCGCCGAAACCCAGGATTTATAGTGAATACATATAGTTGTCCTCCACTCGGTATGCCATGATCTATATGTCGAAGAACCTCGTTGAGACGACCTCTTTCGTCAGAATGTAATTCCATCTCCAAAATGTCGTGCGGTTCTCTAAACATGTTTTTTCTCCCCCCAAACTTTCTTATCTACAATCTTAGCCATTCCAACAACAATTCTTACCACCTTGGATGAAACATTGACTGGTTGGTATTCAAACGGCATTGGAGATTTTTTGGGATCAAAATGATCTTCAGTTGCAATAACTACATTTCTCAGAACACTATCAGGATCAAGTCCACTAATAACCGAGTGGCCAGATTCGATTGACTCAGCTTTTTCAGTTGATTTTCTAATAGCTATAGCAGGGAAGTCTAGAATACTTGAATCTTCATGAATCGTGCCGCTGTCTGAGACCACGCAAAATGAGTTTAGCTGAAGCCAAATATAGTCAATAAGGCCAAATGGTTTGTGCCAAATAATTTTCTCATTTGATTTGTCTAGAAGCCCTTTTTCTTTAAGACGCTTCATAGTTCTCGGATGAGTTGAAACCACTACAGGAAAATCATACTTATCGACTAGTGCATTGTAGCTTTTAACCATTAGCTTAAGGCCTCCGGGAATATCTACGTTTTCCTCACGATGGATTGAGGCGGTAAAAAACTTTCCCTTCTTTAGTTTTAACTCCTTAAGAATTTTGGAAGTCTCAAACTTATCCATCATATCCATATATACCTCTCGTATTGGAGAACCCGTCATGAAAATTTTCTCTGGATGTATTCCTTCACGAAGCAAATTCCTTCTGCTGTGCTCGGTATACGGCATAAGTACGTCTGAAATACCATCAACGATTCGTCTATTTAACTCTTCAGGAACATTTTCATCAAAGGACCTGTCTCCTGCCTCCATATGAAAGATGGGTATCTTTAGCCGCTTTGCATTTATAACCGACAGAGCTGAGTTTGTATCTCCAAGCACGAGCACCGCATCTGGTTTTTCTTCTTCCAACACTTTACCTGTCTCACGAATGATATTTGCAATCTGCCCATGAAGTGTGCCCGACTTCACCTCAAGTTGAATATCCGGCATTCTAAGACCTAAATCCTCAAAAAACACCTTGTGCAGCTCGTAGTCATAGTTCTGTCCAGTGTGTACTAAGATATGATTGCAGTACTTGTTGAGCCTCTTTATGACCGAAGCAAGCCGTATAATCTCGGGGCGAGTACCGAGAATGGTCATTATTTTTAAGTCTTTTTTCGCTCTATCTTCCATATTTATCCAACTAAGGTACTACTTTAAACACTATTTTGCCAACATAGGTCTCCTATATATTGTCCTTGATTATTTTGACTATATCTTCAACATCTTCTTTATTTACCCACCAGCCACACGGAAGTGAGAGCTCCCTCTCGGAGAAATAATTAACACCCGTTAGTTCTCTCTTACTTTCTTTAAAAATACTGTAATTATCGTTTCTTGGGTGCACAACACTTGCCGCAATCCCCTCATCTGCGAGAGCCTTAATCAATTTGTTTCTATTTTCTACCAAAATAACGTATGTCCAGAAAGTAGGGTAATCATCCTTGTTACGTGAAATGAGTCCAACTCCATCCACATCTTTTAATAGTGATTCGTAATAAAGACCATTTTCATGATACTTAGAAAGAATCTCGTCCACATGCTTCATTTGCTCTATTCCAATTGAGGCAGAAATATCGCTCATATTTCCTTTATAGCCAGAAATAGTAATATCGTTTAACCAAATATTTCCACCGCTTGGATTATCCTCTTTATCTAGCCCAAGCCATTTATATTTGCGCCCCAGTTTATAATCTTCTTCATTTTTTACAGAAAGAAGCCCGCCATCACCAGTTGTAATGTGTTTTATCGCCTGAAATGAAAAGCATGTGTAGTCCCCAATATTTCCAACTTTCTTTCCTTTGTATTTTGCGCCAAAAGTGTGAGCAGCATCCTCTATTACTTTTAGATTATGTTTTTTGGCAATCGCCATTATCTCGTCCATCTTTGCTAGGTTGCCGTCTTTATGAAGGACTACTATTGCTTTTGTCTTATTAGTTATTATCTCTTCTAGCTTTTTTGGATCAATCATCCCGGTCTCTTTCTCGCAATCTGCCCACACAATTTTTGCTCCCATTAAAAGAAGGGGTACATTTGTAGCAACACAAGTTAGAGGAGTTGAAATCACCTCATCTCCTCTCTCTATTCCCGCAAGTCTATAACTCACAGTAAGCGCAGTCGTACAGCTATTCATTGGGACCGTATATTTATTCCCAAGAAAGCTAGACACTATATCGTTAAATTCATTTACCTTTGGCCCTTCCGCAATGTAGCCGCTATGAAGAGTCTCGAGTAGCGATTTGTCTACCGTCTCCGGCATAAAAACTTTAAATAGAGGTATGTTTTTTTTCATATTAACTTCTTATCTCATCAGACAATAAAAGAATTAGATCATCTAGGCTGTGTTCTTTGAGTATATGCTCTCGTAGATATTTTTGAAGCTCTTTCTTTTCTTCAGCGTTTTTATTAAATAGCTTTTCCAACTTATTTTTAAGATCCTTGCTATCTCCTTCTGTAAACAAGAGTTCTTTCGGAAAGTCTTTGCCAAAGGCCTCATTACAAATAACAGGAATCATACCGCAATTTATCGCTTCAAGAATAGTCTTATCAAAGCTACCGCTTGGTGTCGCGTTTATAAAAATTTCATAAGCACTATATATTCTTGGCGTTTTCTCATAGGGAACTCCTTTATTAAAAGTTAGAGCCCCCTCTTCGGTGAGATTTTCTGAACCTTGAAGAACTTCCTTGTAGTAAGATAGATCTTTATCCGTTGGGTCTCCATATATATAAGACGTGAAGGAAATTCCTTCTTTATTTAAAAGAGAAAGTGCCTCAATAATTACTTCCACATTCTTAACTGGCGAAATTCTACCAAGGGAGAGTAGGCTGTTTTTCTCCCTTTTTACTTCAATATCTTTACAAAGCTCAGTATCAACGCCGACTGGCATTTTTTCAGACTTTTTGTACCGAGAGGTAAAAGCGCTTGGTGAAGTGTAAAAGATTTTATGCGAGAAAAGAGAGGCGAATCGGAGCCTAAGCCCTCCTTTTTTGTGGTTATACCAAAGAAAAACCTTTTTGTCCGAAAGCCTCCAATACCATCCCGCAAGAATTATATATTCAGGGTTCATATGAGAAAATACGGCATCATATTTTCCAGAGAGCATAAATAGATATTTATAAAACCTTACGATATATCGTAAGGTTTTGAGGTATCCGGAATCACCTCTTCTCTTCCCGAGAGAATAGACGTGCACATTCTTTGGCAAATCGTGCTTTCCTACAGAAAGTGCTATCACGTGAACCTCAGAGAAATGTGGTGCAAGTTTAATAATCCAATTATGAAAAAAGCCGAGTACATCGTCGTCTTTATCAACTTTCTGCGTTGTAATTAAGATCCGCATATCTCTATCATCTCTACATACTTTTTAATGTATTCTTCCTCATTTTTGTAAGGATAATTCTTCAACTCACCCATACCTCCATTTTCTATATACCTCTCTATTTTCTCTTTTAACTCTTCGTCAGTTTCAAAAACATCTGCTCCATATTCTTTTGCTATGCCAACATCTGTGGACAAAGCCGGTACACCGGAAGCAAGAGCTTCTACCACCGACATACCATAACCCTCAAACTCTGAGGTCTGAAGAAACAAATCTGAAGACTTAATATAGGGGACTGGGTTTTGAATCCAACCTTTAAATAAAACCCCACTTTCAATACCAAGGTCGCGAGCAACTTTTTCTAGACGCAACCTCTCGCCCCCTTCGCCAACAATAACCATTCCTATTCTCTCATTCACGATTCTACTGAGTACCTTTATAGCTCTACCTATATTTTTCTCAGGCTCTAACCTACTAGACATTGCAATTTGAAAGGGGAATTCTTTTTCATTTTTTGGAGCATTCTTTATAGCTTCTATATCAACAAAAATGGGTAATACTCTTGGTATAGATTTTAGCTTGTATCTCGCTTCAATATTTTCTTTAATCCTCTCCGATACCACGCGTATGCAGTCTGCCTTTGGAAGTACGTGATTTGCCATACGTACGTAAAAGCGATTGATATAACCCCCTTTTTGAAACCCCTCTAAAAGAAAGTCTGTATGAATTTGAACTTGTAGGGGTTTTTTTGATTTAGCTGAAATACTTACCCCCGCCCAGCCAGAAATAAATGGGTCTTGTGTCGTTATTCGATCATATTTTATTGACCTAGCAATCTTTATAGCGTCTCCAATATATTGAAACTTTGTTAGGGAATTAGTAGGGTAGATTGTTATATTCTCTCCTATCTTTTTCTTTCTAAATCCAAGATTTTTTAGTGCAAAAACCACAATATGAAGTTCCTCCATGTGCTCCCCATATTTTTTTGTACGCTCACAGACAAAACTACCATCCTCAAAAAGCTTCCTGTCTGAACCAATACTAAGTACTCTCATATCTTTTAAGTAAGCTTATAAACTCATCAATTGCTCTTTTTTCTGAAAAAACCTCCGCTCTACGTCTTCCTCCTACAGAGAGTCTCTGGGCATAGGATTTGTTTGATAAGACTTTAGATATACTCTTCTCTAATTCGTCCTCGTCTCCTGAAGAAACTAGAATTCCGCTCTTACCATCCTCAATAATTTCAGGATTTCCCCCAGCTCGCGTTGCTATAGCGGGACGCCCAATTGAAAGCACTTCCAAGAGAATGTGAGGAAACGTCTCGTGTGTAGAGTTAAGAACAAATACATCAGATATTTTTATATACCTAAACAAGACTTCCTGCTCAAGCGAACCAGAAAACACTACTTCATTTTCAACACCAAGTTCCTTTGCTAAAGATTCTAGCTTTTCTTTTTCAGGACCATCTCCAGCTATGAAAAGTTTTATATTTCCAAACCTCTCAACAAGAACTGGCATAAGACGCACAAGCATATCAAAACGCTTAAGTGGGATGAGTCTGCCGGCGCTCATAATAACTTTCCCGTCAAATCTAATAAGACTCCTTAAGATCTCTACATTTCCTTGGTCATTTAAGTCTTTAACACTGTTATGTATAACGTGTATTTTTTCGCCCTTGATACCCCACTTTTCTACAATTCCTTTTAGATATTTGCTTGGAACTATTATCGCTTCGGAGTCTTTAGCAACAAAACACTCAACCTTACTTAATATATTTATAGGGAAAGGTCGTCTAGAATTATTTTTTGAAAAATCTTCAAGCGATTTATAAATGCCATAACGCTCTGTTAATTGTTCCCAAGCATAGTCACCAGAGATCTTAATTATGTGCTTTTTTCTAAGCACAGCACTAGCCAAGGCCGCTGGTAAACCAACAGAGACTGGGTCAAGCGAGACAATATAATCCTTACCATATCCTAGTCTCAAGATGTGAACGAAGAATATTATATGTCTTATAAACTTTGGAAATTTCCTTACTGTGGAGAAGGGGAGTACAACCACCGAAAAACCATGCTTTGGAAGCTGGTCCTTTAAAATCTTTGAATATGTTGCTGGCCCACCAATTTCAGGCGGATACAGCCCTGTTGCAATTAATATTTTCATTTTAGAAATGCTAGCTTAGCCCAGTAAGAGGCGCAAAGACTTTATTTTGCATATCTCTTGCTATCCTTTCCCAGTCATAATTCTCGGCTACCATCTTTTTAGCATTTGAAACCGTCTTCCCTACCTCATCTCGATTTTCCAAGATTCTATTGACAGCGTCTGCTATCTGTTGCGGAGAATCTTTATCCACCGCCCACCCAGTAGAATTCGTCTGCGGATTACGTTTAGCATCGAACAGGAAGTCTGCTATTCCCCCCTCTTGAGTGGATATGACAGGAATTTCAGCTGCCATAGCCTCAACAAAAGAAATGCCAAATCCTTCAGAACGTGAAGGGCGTATAAATATCTCAGAAATTTTTAAGTATTTAGGAATTTCATCCTGGCCGACATATCCAACAAAATGAACCCTACTACCTACCCCCCTATCATCTGCCAATCTCTTCAATTTGCTCTCATCTTCTCCTATTCCAAGCACAATAAAATGAATATTCTTGGGAAGTAACGCAACAGCCTCTATAACATCATCAAGTGCGTTTTTCTCAGACAGCCTAGACGTAGTTATCATAAACACATCTCCCTTTTTCTTTCCGAGTTTTTCTTCCAAATCTTTAAGGATGTCTTTAGAGTATTCCTGAGAAAAATGTGAAATATTAACAGCATTTGGAATCAGATGTATGGGGCCAGAGTAACCGAGCCTCTTGGCACGCTTTCCTAGATATGTACTGATCACCGTAAGAACATCCGCTCTTTTTAGTGCAAGTTTCCACGCAAGCCCATTTAGTCCTAAATGTCTTTTCGTTAAATGTTCTTCAGAATCACCTTCTTGTAGTGTAAGAACAATCTTTATTTTCCTCCAAGACCTAAGAGTATTTAGAATATATGGTGCTCCACAAGTAAACGTCACCATCATGCACCAAAAAAGATCAACGGGTTTCTTTTTATCTAGTTGATACGCTTTAAAAGCGCCAAAAAAAGGTGAGAGTAATTTATCAAAGAACGCAAAACCACTCCCTACCCCAACGCGGTGAACAATAACATTACCAATACGCTCTTTTGCCGGAACCTTTCTTGAAAATCGAGTTGTAATCAGATGAAATTCTATTCCATCAGCCCGCTTGGCTATCTCGTCTATTGCGATTTCTGCACCAGCTACGTTCGGGAAATAATTCGTTGAGAATATTACAACTCTTTTCATAAACCTTTGCTTATATCTTTGATATAATCCTCAACCCCTCTTTGAGGAGACCACCCTAAACCTCTTGTTTTTGTCGTATCTATGTCAGATTCCATTCTATTTCCTTTACGTTCAGGCAACATATCAATTTCTCCCCCAAACATCTTTGCTATCTCAAGTATTGAGTATCCCCTCTCATCTCCAAGTCCATAATCGTCGCCATGACCTTTCTCCCCAACCATTATTAGGCCGTCAACAATATCATTAATGTGAGTAAAATTTCTCACTTGAGTCCCAGGAGAAACTACAGGAATTGACTCCCCTTTCTTAAACTTCTCTTTAAATATCGCAATTACTGTTCCGTAAGCACCGCTTCTCTCCTTCCCCCCATACACGTTATAAAAGTATGTTATTGCATAATTTATGCCACACCATTCCCCATAATTTCTCACTAGTTCAGTGTTGCTTGCTTTTGTCCAAGCATATGGGCTCTGGTCACGTCCCAAACCACCATCACCATATTTTGTACTTGAGCCCGCATAAACAAGTTTCGGTTTATTTTTCCTACAAAACTCAAGAACACGAAAAGTTCCCTCCTTATTTAACTCCCAAACCAATTCGGGCTCTTCCAAACTCTTCTCAACTCTGGCGTATTCTCCTAAGTGAAAAATTATATTAATTTCCTCCTTTATATGCTTTTCAATATCTTTAGTATGGCCCTCTATATATTCCACTCCGCCCACGTGATTATCCTTTGAGCCGGTGAAGTAGTTGTCAAGACTAATTACTCTATGACCACCTTTAACAAGGCGCTCACAGAGGTGAGAGCCTATAAAGCCGGCTCCGCCGGTTACCAGTATTGTTTTTTTATTTTCTTTAGCCATTAGTCAATTATAGTAAATTCATCCTTTCCCTCTTTTTGAATATAAAGCCCCGCTCCTACACCTAAACCAATCAGACCAAAAAGTGCAAGTATCCATTTATAGAAATCATCCGATTCCCGAGCAGCGATAGGGGCCGCTACCTGTTCTTCACCTTTTATTTCCGCCTCACTAACCCTCTCTATATCAGGCACTATAACAGGAATTTCTGCCCTTTTCTTAGGCACTACTTCTGTAACTACCTGTTGAGGCACTTGGTTTTGTGGCTCATTTTCGGACTCTAAAAGGGCTATAGAGCCATTTGGATAAAGAAGTGATAGCTCGGCAATTTCGGACAATTCAGTAACAGAGGAGCTAAATCTAATCTCGCTACTCCCTAATATATAAGTCATTTCAGGAAGCTGAAATGTTTTGTCTCCCGATTTTATGTACCACCAAGAAAGGTCAATTTCTCTATCTTCTCTATTTCCTAAAATTACACTTCCATCTTCTCCCCGCGCAACTTTTAGTTGCGCGGGGAGCGCACTAACCACTATCTTATCCGATGCAGAATACTGACCAGATGACACGTTCAGAACCACTACATAATCCCCAGGATATTTAAAATTATGAAGTACATTCTCACCCTCACGAATACTCCCATCTCCAAAGTTCCACAGATACCTAGCATTGGTCATTGGCTCGCCCTCAAGTCCTATAGACTGCCCTTCAAACTTTGTGTCAGCTCCAACCGTGACTGTCCTATCTTCTCCAGCGTAGGCAAAAATTTCAGGAGTAAAAAGTGGAGTGGTCGCAGAGATAGCTCCGCTCGAAGAGCTTTCGGAAGACTCTTCGGAGCTCCCTTCTTCAGAATTTAAATCTCCACTTCCAGGAGTTGGGAGAGCTCCTGAAAAATTACCACCATCATCTCTGGTAAGAGAGTTTCCGTCTCCTTTGCCTCCCCACTCGGAGCTATACGTTACAGAGTCAATGTCAGAGAGTTCGCTGTCTCTAAGTATTAAAGTCTCGCCAGTATTACTAAGAGAAAATGAGCTATCAAAAAGAGCCCCGGAATAATTCGGCCAATCAATTAGAAACGTAACGTCGTCATCTACTATCACCGCGTACTCCCCACTCTCAAGAGTCGCGCCTCCTTGCTTAAGAGTAAGTTTATGATTACTTGTTCCTTCAAAAAATCGCCAGCCGGATAAATCAACCGAAGAAGAACTTTCATTAAAAACCTCCATCCACTCTCTATCCGTATCAGAGCCCTCAAGGTCATACATTATCTCACTTATAACAACCTGCGAAAAAGCAGTTCCTGGAAAAATGAGCAGTGAAAATATGGCTAATCTAAGCCACATAAATCAACTCAACCGGTTGAGTCGTTTTTTTCGACATTAAGAATTCGCTTAAGCTCCTCCTCCGATATCTCATTTTTCTTTTCTTCCGGTTTAGGTGGGCTTGGTGCTTGTTTTGGCGGTTTTGGTTTCTCCTCTTTTGACTCTTCCTTCTTTGGCTCGCCTTTTTTATGCGAGCTTATGGCACTTTTTAGAGCAGAGCGTAGGTCATTTAACTGCTCTTTTTTTCCTTTCTCTTTGCCTCTATCCTCCTCTTTCATTTTTGAGCGAAGATCTTTAAGAGAGATAGTCTTGTCGTGGCGATTTAGCTCGCGCCTTGGTTTATTTCTTCCTCCATTTGAACCTCCCCCACTGTACCTGCCTCCGTTTTGGGATTTTTCCTTCTCTTGTTGTTTTTGAAGAGCTCTCTCACTTCTTTTTTGCGGTGAGTCCTCTATTTCATTTCTCTCACGAATTGTTTTCTCAACAACTTGTTGCGGTCTTCCGTAAGTCTTTTGTGAGTTTTCATTAATTTGCTTGCGAAACGTAATTTCAGGCTCCTCAATTGACGGAAGCGTTATAGCTGAAAATGGTTGTGAGCCGACTCCGTCAATCATTAGCATCAAATAAATCTGAAATTTGCCCAAATTAACTAAGTCTTCTGCTGTAAACTTTGGCTTACAAAGAGCTTCAAAAAGTTCTGCATCAAGTGGTCCTACTCTAAACATTATTGTCGTACCAACGTTTCCAAAAACAGCATTTCTCACGTTTTCTTCCATCTGCTCTACATATTGATGAGCAAGAGTAAGAGCAAGTTTGTATTTTCTGGCTTCAGATAAAATATCTGCAAAAGAGTCGTTTGCTACCGATTGAAATTCATCAACATAGAAATAATGAGGTGGAAGGTTATTGAGGACGCCGGTAGACTCGCCGGCTCGACTCATTGCTGCAAGGTAAATCTTGGTTGTAAGCATACTCCCTATAAGGTCTGCGTTTTGTTCCCCCATTCGCCCTTTTGAGAGGTTAGCTATGAAAATCTTCTTTTCATCCATTATTTTCCTTACATCAAAGGAGGATTTTGGTTGGCCAACAATGTTTCTTATAAGCGGATTTGATGTAAATTGTCCTACCTTGTTTTGAATTGCAGGAGTTGCGTCTTGTGTATAGCGGTCACCATAATTAGCAAACTCCTCGGCCCAAAAAGATTTCACTATTGGGTCAGTAATCCTGTCCACAACTTTAGCCCTAAACGCCTTGTTAATAAGCATCTTATTTACATCAAGAAGAGTTGAATCAGGGTACTCAAGAAGAGCAAGAAGTGTGTTTGTTAAAATGTATTCCATTCGAGCACTCCAATTGTCAACCCAAATCTTCTTAAAAGCACCCAGCAGACCCGACACCACCAAGTGGCGCTTGTCATAGCCCACATCCTCCATCACGTTAAATGCAACAGGATGATCCATATCAAAAGGAGCAAAATATATTACGTCCTTAATTCGATTCTCTGGAACATAATCAAGCAATTTCTCTGCTGTGGAGCCATGGGGGTCTATAAAAGAAATACCGTTTCCGTTCTGAATATCTTGAATGGCCATATTCTCAAGGAGTGTAGACTTACCCATTCCGGTCTTCCCAATCACATACATATGGCGGGCGCGGTCAATAGCCTTAATACCAAAAGGCTTCCTCACGCCACGTGAGTCGGTGGCCGCAAAATAATTTATCTGCTCGGGATTATCATCCATTATTATTCAGTATAGTATAGAAAATATAGTGAGTCAGTTTACTCACTAAGTAGAGCCTCTCTGGTATAGATATTGGCCGGGTCCCAGAGCATCCAGCTGGTAAGTCCGGTATCATACGTTGCCTGAATCTGCTCGCGAACTTCTTCTTTGCCGTAATATCCACCGTAGTCAAAATCTTGTAGCCACGGACGAAGCTTTGATGGGGTTGAGCTTGCTTTAGTAAGCCTCTTTACCCCCTCACTCATAGAATAATGAATAACTTTGTAGATATTTTTATTTGGGTTCTCAAGCCCAAGAAAACTTGGCGGGTAGTGACTTGGGTAAACCATAGGTGCTATGTAGTCAAAGTAAGGGTCAGCATACTCTAATATTTGACCGATATTTAGATCATCTTTGTTTGTTGTAGTCATTCCAAAAAGATCAGCCGAGAGCACTGCGCCTGTCGGTCGCAGTTTTTTTGAAAGATATGAAAAGAATCCTCTTACAACTCGCGCCTTTCCAAGATCTGGGTCAGACACTACAAACTCTTCACTGAATGGATAATAAATATCATTCATATCTCCATCAGACGGAAAACGAATATAGTCAAAATTGAGCTCATCAAAACCAACTTTATATGTCTCCTCTCCAATAGCCACTAGATAGTCCCAAAACTCTGTAGCTCCAACATCAATAAAAGAAAGTCCGCGATAATCCTTCCAGACTGTGCTTGTCGCACTTCCTTTAGCCACCGCAAGGTCCGGCCTTATACTTGTGTAATAAGGATCCTGAAATGCTGTGATTCGAGCAATTGTGTAAATTCCTTTTTCGTGTAGCTCCCCTAAGAACTCTTTCATATCGTACGCACCACATTCGTCCGAGACGCTGTCTTTAAGAAGCGGATGATTTGTGTCAAACGACAATTTTCCTGTGTAGTCTTTTACGTCTATAACAACAGAATTTAATTCAGTCTCTTCAATTAAATTCACCAATTTCTTCCTAAAACTTGGCGTGCCAACTACGCACTGGCTCATATACACTGCTTTTACTGCCTCCGGAGTCTTTAAATGTGTCACCACAAATTTGTTCTCAACAACATCTACCACTTCAGCGGGTGCATTTTCCTTTGCGTCATAGGACTCCGGCAAAAGCTCTGAAATACCCAAATAAGCAGCAGGGATTAAACCCGCTGCCACTACTGCAAAAGCGTATGGGGCGTATTTGTGCCTAGCCTTCCCCTTCAGATTTTTCAGCGTTTTCCTCATTATCATTTTTCCTTGCATTGTTTTGGCTGTATGTATCAGTAGTCTTCCCTTCCTCAAATGGTTTGCAGTGAAGCCCTTCTGCAATATCACGCCTTAACATAAAAGCCAGTACGGCTATTACTGCTCCAGAAACTACAAAAGCAATCGTCTCAAATATTCCAGGAAAACCAAGAAATGGCACTATCACTACGACGATACCTAGTATTAAAATTACTGAATCCTTTGACATTGGCGAAAGTATAGCTTAACTATGCCTTATTTTCCACTAACCATAATTACGAACTCGCCTCGCACTTTATCTTCATTTTCCTCAAAGTACTCAAACACCTCTTTTGAGCTACCTGAAATACTCTCTTCATAAATCTTTGTGAGCTCTTTTGAAACTACCACCCTTCTATCATCCTCCAAATTGTCTTTCAGCCAATTTAGAGTCTTCATAATCCTGTGTGGTGATTCATAAAACACAGTCGTTCTTCTTGAATCTACAGCTTCTTTAAGTTGTGTCTCACGTCCTTTTTTGTGAGGAAGAAATCCTAAAAATAGAAAATCAGATGCCGGAAGGCCAGATACCGAAAGGGCCGAGATAAGTGCACTTGGTCCAGAGATTGAGATTATTGAAATACTGTCTCCAAACTCCTCGCGTACACAAGAAACCAAACTTGCCCCTGGGTCAGAAATCGCAGGAGTGCCGGCATCTGAAACTAGCGCAAGATTTTTCCCACTCTCAAGTAGGTCTAAAATTTTGTCTGTTTTGGTAAGTCCGCTATTTGAATGATATGAGAGTGTTGGGGTTTTAATATTGAAATGAGAAAGCAGCTTCTTTGTAACTCTCGTATCCTCACAAAGCACCAAATCCACCTCGCCCAAAATGCGAAGCGCCCGAGGAGATATGTCCTCAAGGTTTCCTATTGGAGTAGCTATTATGTAAAGTGTCGCCATCAGCCAATACTATCGATTTGAGTGCGAAGAGCAAGCTCTATGATAGAGTGTCACAATGAAAGAAAAAGGGAGTAAAAAGGCCCATTTTATAGGGATAGCAGGGGTTGGCATGGGTAGCACTGCCCTTCTTCTTCGCGACAGTGGGTGGGAGATAACCGGTTCTGATGTGGGTTTCTACCCCCCAATGAGTACACACCTTAAAGACGCTGGGATCAATTTTAAGGAGGGCTACTCAAAGGAAAATATTCCTAAAGATGCTGACCTTATAGTAATGGGAAAGCAAGCCAAACTCTCGCCTGACACAAATGAAGAAGCTAGGGCGGCTATTGATAGTGGTATAGAAATAAAATCATTTGCGCAGGTGCTTGGCAAGCTCACCAAGAATACAAAAAACATAGTGGTGACAGGCTCATACGCAAAATCAACTTGTACAGCCCTACTAGCTCATTGCCTCATTAACGCAGGAAAAGACCCGAGCTATTTCATAGGCGCAGTACCTCTGGGTATTGAAAAAACCGCAAAGCTTGGAGATGGTAATGTATTTGTCCTTGAAGGTGATGAATACCCATCAGCACACAACGACGATAGAGCAAAGTTTCTTCACTACAACACCAGAGATGTGCTTCTCACATCTGCTTCACACGACCACATAAATGTATTCCCCACCCTTGAAGATTATCTAAAACCATTTAAGGAGCTATTGGAATCTCTTCCAAAGGAATCCAAAAAAATTATTTGCTTTGACAACAGTGAAGCAAAAGGACTTGCTCAAAACTATGAGGGAGTTACAAGTTACGGGCTAAATGAAGGAGTTTGGAGTGCTAAAGATATTTTGTACGGTGAAGCTTCTACGTTTGCCCTTACAAAAAATGGCGAAAGTATAGCGCTATTAGAAACAACGCTCCTCGGTGCACACAACATTCAAAATATCGTGGGGGTCTCCGCCATTCTTCTTGAAAAGGAGCTCATTACTCCGGGCGAACTAGCAGAGGGAGTAAGAACATTTAAAGGAGTTAACCGACGTCTTAACCTTCTTACCCCAAAATCCTCAATTCCAGTATATGAAGGCTTTGGCTCTTCGTTTGAAAAGGCGCGTGCTGGATTTGAGGCAATGAAAGTACATTTCCCAAAACGAAAAATCGTTACAGTATTTGAGCCACATACTTTTAGTTTAAGAAACAAAGGCAAAATTACTGGGTATGATTATGTGTTTGACGGAGTAGATGAAGTGCTCGTGTATAAACCTGCAGAGCAGGGCGCAGCAACTCACGCACAACTTACACTTGAAGAAATAGTTGAGAGGGCAAGCGCTAATCACAAAAATGTAAGGGGTTTTGAAAAACCAGAGAAAATAATAAAAACTCTTGAAGAGGGTCTTTCTGGGGACGAGGTAATTATACTAATGACTTCTGGAGATCTAGATGGTCTTATAGAAGAAATACCAAAACTTGTCACAAAAAAACACCAAAGGCGATGACTAGATTGTCATCGCCTTGTTTTTAGTTATCATCTCCAGCCAGTTTGTCGGCTTTCGTCTCTCTCCTCCATGATTTTGATGTCATATGGGATGAAGAATTGAACTGTCCTCCACCAAATACGGAGAGAGCGTATAAACTTACTCAGAAGTATCATTGCTTAGCCCCCCTTTCATAGCTAAATCTAGCTTAACTAAATGAGACTAATTCGGTCAAGAGTCTAGCTTTTTATGCCAATAAATTGAATCCATTTTTCTTTTAGCTTTCCCTCCTACTTTTCCAAAAGTGTAATGGTGGTTTGCTGGCTGGCGCTTTTTGTCGCTATTACTCACTGCTTTATTTTTACCAATATAAAAACCAACGTGGCGATGTTCCTCGCCTTTTTGTAGTCCTTTTCTCCAAAATATAATACTTCCAATTTTTGGTCTTTTTATTTTCTTCCACCCGCTCTTTTTTATATCCCGCTCAAGGCCTTCAACCGTTGCGTGTGGTTTTTCAATAAGAGCAAACTGTATTAGCATTGCCGAGACAAAAAAAGCGCACGAGAGATCGCCGTCTCTTAATATGTCTTTCTTACTTTTCCCAACTTTTGCATACAGATTGCGAAAGGCATTACTCCCAACACTGTTTTTAATATATGCGAGATAGGAATCTTTTACCAAAAGAGTTACCTTATTTGCCATATCTGACCACACTACATCAGTGTAGCTTGGTTGTATAGACACTTGATATAAGCCATAATAATTAGCGGAATAGACACAAACTCTAGGGAGAAGAAAATTGAGTAGCAACAAAAAAACCCAACAAGAACCAGAGGCTGTCATCAAAGACCTTGGGGAAGAAACCCCCGAAACCGATCTCATACCGGAGGGCCGTCGCTGCGGCGGTTTGCAAGGCAGCCGTCCTGGCCTTGCGCCAGATCACAAGGAGCCAAAGCAGAAGAGGTTCAAGCCTGGGGACGACTGCGGAATCGCCGTCATCGGCGAAGGCAGATAAAAACCGCTTATAGCGGATTCAGGGCCGTCGCAATACGCGACGGCCTAACGCTTTATATATCTTTTCCGTAAACTCCCTCAAGTAAATCTAAATCCTTGTCAGAGTCCTTTAGAAGCTTTTTGTTCTTCTCCTCCATACTTTCTAAAACCTCAAACCCTTTATTGTCTTCCGGAATAGTCTCGCCATAAAGCTCTCGAAGTGCTGCAATGTCTTTTATAAAACAATGTCCTCCTGCACCACGACCAGTTTTGTGAACGGGGCTAGCGTAACGATTACATATCATAGGGTCTGCCTTCACAGCTTTTTCAATTTGCTCCCAATCACCACCGAGTTTGTTGGCAAGATCATACATAATATTGAAAAACATTATCTGGGTATAACCACTACCATTGTGGGTGTATTTGATAATTTCTGCCTCAACGCTTGAGCAGGTAAGTACAAACGGGGCTTCAGCCAGTACAGAGTGTACTTTATCGGCAGCTTCCTTGTATTTGTGAGACCCTTCTGGAATACCTACTATATTCGAAAAAGGGCTTGCGGCATCGTGCGCAGCTGTTGCTTCAGATAAAAACTCTGGCGAACAGAGGAGTAGGATATCTTTGTGTTTCTCTTGTAAATCTTTTGTGGTACCAGGAAGTATCGTTGATTTAATAACTGCAATTTTCCCTTCCCCAACTAAAGTCAGTGCGTCTTCAATAATTGAGCTATCAAATCCTTTTGGTGTTGTAGGGGTTGGGACGGCAACAAAGACAATATCGCAGTCTTTTATTTTTTCCTTATTACCATTGTAAGGCTCCTCAAGGGCATAACGAACGACATCGTAACCACGATTTTCAAAATCGTCAGCATAATTTTTCCCAATGTAGCCCTGACCTATAAATCCGATTTTCATGTGCGGATGCTAGGATTTGAACCTAGGACCTCGTCATTATCAGTGACGCGCTCTAACCAACTGAGCTACACCCGCATATTGTGTTTTGTAACCACACCGCATATTTATTTAAAAAAGCGATGCAGAGCATCGCAAAAATAGTATCAAAATGACTTCAAAAGCTCAAACCATTAAAACTTCTTGGGCCCGGCGCTTTGCGCCGGGCCCTTCTCATTTCAGTAGCCCAAGAAGCCACTGGACTGGGAGATCAAAAACGGCAATGCGGTCTGGCTCCGGAAGCCCGAAAGCAACCCCACCAACCCGGAATACCACGATAGCCAAGTAGACGAACAGAAACGCCACAACAGCTTGGAAAGAAACTTGCCGAATGGACCACGTCTGGTCCTCTCTTTTCAGGAGGCTCATTCCATCTCTCCTCGATTTATTTCAACTATCTGCATACTACCACATCAAATTGAAGAAGTCAATTCTTTAAAACCTTATATTTAAAGCCCGCCTTGCCGGCGAGGCAGGCTAAAATTTGCGACTCAACCGGTTGGGTCGCAAATTTTTTGTGATTATTTTTTAGTTACACCCTCTTTTGTTCTGTCCACCCTACCGGTAACGCACGTCCGGCGCCTCCCGCATATGCGAGAAAACGAGTGTAGATAAAAGTACAACACTATTGCTTATTTCTATACCTTTGTCTGACTGCAACTACAGAAAAATCTTCAGATTCCTCTGCCGGCAGGCAGAGGTATAGAATATCAACCAATTAAGTCAGTGCATAAAATGCATCGACGGTTCCAATTGGAATTGATCCACGAACAGCTTCCGCTACCCGTGCCTTGTTACGACTTAGTCCCTGTTACCGAACTTACCTTCGGCCCACATAAAGTGAGACTTCGGGTACTCCCGGCTCCCTTGACTTGACGGGCGGTGAGTACAAGGCTCGAGAACGTATTCACCGCAGTGTTGCTGACCTGCGATTACTAGCGATTCCAACTTCATGAGGTCGAGTTGCAGACCTCAATCCGAACTGGGGATGACTTTATAAGGATTTGCTCAGCCTCTCGGCGTCGCGCCCCGTTGTATCACCCATTGTAGCGCGTGTGCAGCCCAGGACATCAAAGGGACGTGCTGACTTGGCGTCATCCTCGCCTTCCTCTCCCGTGAGGGAGCAGTCTCGCCTGACACTTGTAACAGGCAATGAGGGTTGCGTTCGTTACCCCACTTAAGGGAACAATTCAAATCACGAACTGACGACAGCCACGCGTCACCTGCCGAGCCGTCCGAAGAAAATTCTACTTTCACAGAATTGTCGTCTCGGTTTCAAGCCCTGGTAAGGTTCTTCGCTTAGTGTCGAATTAAGCCACACGCTCCACCGCTTGTGCGAGCCCCCGTCTATTCCTTTGAGTTTTAGCCTTGCGGCCGTACTACCCAGGCGGTCCGCTTAACGCGTTAGCTTCGCCTCTCAGAGGGTCGATACTCCGAAAAGCCAGCGGACATCGTTTAGGGCGTGGACTACTGGGGTATCTAATCCCATTCGCTACCCACGCTTTCGTGTCTCAGCGTCAGGAGTGCGCCAGTTTGTTGCCTTCGCTTTCGGTGTTCCCCATGATATCAACGGATACCACCCCTACACCATGAGTTCCACAAACCCCTCGCATCCTCTAGTTTTGCCGTTTCCCCTGCACTTCTCTGGTTAAGCCAGAGGCTTTAACAGGAGACTAACAAAACCGCCTACACACCCTTTACGCCCAATAAATCCGGGTAACGCTTGAGGCTCACGTATTACCGCACCTGCTGGCACGTGATTAGGTGCCTCTTATTCATAGGGTAACGTCAATAAACTTCCTCCCCTATAAAAGA